>Ga0208921_1000003_pt1 | contig 101106 bp, 128 predicted proteins | sample ColrivemetaGS709_FD_187611 | JGI IMG/M metagenome (GOLD analysis project Ga0208921, IMG submission 187611) | Estuarine microbial communities from the Columbia River estuary - Ebb tide non-ETM metaG S.709 (SPAdes) (version 2) | ecosystem: Environmental > Aquatic > Marine > Intertidal zone >...
GTATAGTCCAGTACAGGGAGATCTAGTTACATTTCCTTCTAAGCCATTAGAATTTGTACACTCCGTAGAGGAGATATACGAGGAAAGATATACTATTCCTATTTGGCTTACCGAATACGAGTTCTTTAAGATTTAACCGTGTAGGTTAATAATACCAGCCTCATACAGGACATCGAACAACTGTTCATTTACCCTGTCTAGTTCTGGCTTCATCTGCTCAAGCGTATTTACAATTTGCTGCTCTGGGATACCCTGCTGTTCTCCCAGGCCTCTGTTCATATCCAATACATGCTTTGTCATTAGATTTACAGCGTCTTCTCTTCTCATACTATTCCTTCCAGTATCCCATAGGACATTTTGCTAATTCTAGTGTTGTCTTTTTATTCATGAAGCATCCGCAAAGCTTACACCTTTTAGATCCTTTAAGGAAGAATTCGCAAGTGCGGCATACAGCCATTCTAGCTTCTTTTAATTCCTCAGAGGACCTGGGTGCATTTGGATTAAATAAATCAAATACGCTTACGTCATCTCCCATTCATCTATTCTACCATACATCACGGATGTTGTCTTGTTATAACTTTGTTATATATTTAGACGTTATATGTCGTGTACTTTGGTTGGAGTATTTCTCGCCACGACTTAAAACCGAACTTTAAAACCGAACTTACACCCCGAACTTACAGCCCAGTGTTTAAGCCGCATTGTCATAAAAAGTATTTATAATTGTATGGTTATGACCCCACTAGACCAGCTGAATTTATCAATAGGAATACTCGTAGGTATTGGATCAATTCTTACAATGCTGGGGGTCGCAATCAGATGGATGGTTAAGCATTATCTAGAGGAAATTAAGCATGAGCTTAAGCCAAACGGCGGAGGTAGTATAAAAGATCAGGTTAACCGTCTAGAACAAAGACAAGATGCAGCAGACGCAATTAGAAAAGATAATTACTTAAAAATGGAAAAGCTAGAAAGAAAAATAGATGATCTGTACGATAAAATGATTGAATACTTGTCTAATAGAAACTCTTAATATAATATATATAATATATAAGTAAATATAAGTAAATTCACTAAACTCTACTTAGAGATGATTTGAATTAATATATATATAACAATCAACCCTTTTATATAGTAGCAGAAAAAGTAAGTTGTCAAGTCTTTTTTTAATAACAGTTCTATAACAATATGTTATATAGTAGTTATTTAAAGAAAAGTTCTTATATCTTGATACCCTGTTATCCTTTTGTTACTTTATGGTATAATATACTAAACTGGTACTTAGAATGTCTCTCATACCCACTTTCTAGGTACCAGTTTTTTATTCCTGAGACTTTATTTATTTTATTGATGTTATAATATATCTATGACATCAGCATGCGGACCAGAAGTTTTTGGAGCTAATCCTGCCAACATTAAGTGGAACGTCGTAAGAGGCGACACGGCAGTCATTAGAATCCAATTTTTTGAAGACGACGAGGCAACCGCTTACGATACCTCCACATGGGATTTTGCAGCATCAGCATATGACTACAAAAACGGTATCACAGATGAACTTGAAATTACTGCAGGTGAAGGCTACGTAGACGTCGTAGCACCAGCAGACATTACATCGCTATGGGGAGACGGATATAAGAAAACCGTAGCGGAATTGGCTTTTGATCTACAAGTTACAATTGATAATGATACCGTCTGGACTCCAGTCATAGGCACTATCTCAGTACTTGGAGACGTTACAGGAGGTAGTTTATAATGCCAACAGTTAATATCGTACCATTTCCAGGAGCACCTGGAGCTACAGGCCCAAGAGGCTTACAAGGCATCCAGGGTGAAACTGGACTAACGGGACCAATGGGTCTACAGGGCGAGCAGGGTCCACAAGGAGAGCAAGGAATCCAGGGAGAGTCTGGTGTTTCAGAAATCACTTCGTATATTGTAGGTGGGGGAACAGATGGAGCTCAGCCAACATTTAACGGAGATCCTCTATTTGCAGGAGAAGCGATTGTTATTGGAGACCTTGTACACTTTACAGTTAATGTAGATTTCGACAACATCACAAACTTCGGAACGGGACAGTATTACGTAACTTTGCCGTTCAATGCAAGAGATGAGTACTACTTTAGAGACGGACACATTTATGACCAGTCTAGTGGTAAGAGCTATGGTATTTCTGGAAATGTAAATGCAGGGTCTAGCCAGCTTAATCTTTACTACACCGCTAGTAACGGACAGGACGAGGCGTTTACTCCTACCACACCAGTCTCACTAACAGCAGAAGATAACTTTCATATTAGCGGAACGTACCTGAAATCTCAATAATCTGAGATAATAGATATATGGCAAGTGATGTAGAGTTTCCAATTGTAAGAAAAAAATCTCCTTATGAAAAAGAGGCAACACCATCTAAGGGAGCAATTCCCACAGATGGTCCACAGTATATAGCCGTACCAGGTCCAGCAGGCCCACAGGGCCCAAGAGGAGACATTGGTCCAGCAGGTGCCGAAGGAAAAGAAGGCAAAAAAGGTCCAAAGGGTGAGCCTGGTCCAGCTGGTAAAGATGGCATTAGCTACATGCCTGTTTACGGACAAGATTCTGGATGGGCAAGATACTCGCACAAAGATCTTAAACAGCTAGCCCTAGGGTCTAATCGTGGAGTAGACGGCTGGGTATCTTTTTCTGTAGATGGCAATGGTAAAGACACAGTAGAAAAGTTTTTGCCAAGAAACTCCGTATCTTTGTATAACACTTCTGCAAAAAGAATTAATACTAAGCACCTAGAAATAGGATCACAAGTTTCAATAACTTATAATTTTGATATATCTACACTTTCATCAAATACCGAGATCTGGATTCAAAGTCAGTTTCCAGCATCTAAAAAAGAATATACATCATTCGTAGCTTTGCTAAAGTATGAGTATGACTACAACTTTTCAGTCACACAGCATCTGACAATAGACAATGAAGCCGACAGGGCAGACGGTATTTTGCCATTGGTTCGTTCAGACAACAACTGTATCTTTATTCCTAAAAGCATAACTATTTCTGTAAGTTAACGTGCTATAATACTAGTATGGCATTTCCAGGAACTTATAACTTTTCGTACTACAAAGGGGACACCTTTGAGTTTAACGTATACCCCAAAGATTCTGCAGGCAACGTATTTGACCTGACACCGTATGAATCAATTTTTACTATCTCTACTTCACGTGGAGCAGACGGAGTAGCAAATAGAGTTGTAGCATATAGCTCTGTCCAGTCAGACCACATTCGCTGTGCAATTACTCCATCAGACTCAGCTGTTCTTGCTGAGGCAACATCATACGTATATGACGTAGAGATTAATGACCTAGATGCTACAGACTACCCACTAGTACACACTCTCCTCACTGGCACTATATCTGTGACAGAGCAGGTAAGCGAGGCACCATAATGCCAAATATTGATGTATCAGCTATCGATGTTGTTGTTGTTGGTGGGGTAACCACAAAGAATGTTGATATCAACTATGGGCCACAGGGAACACGAGGCACTAGAATTTTTGGTATCTCTGCAGATCCAAGATTGGCGACAACAACAAAGCCAGACGGTGTAATTCTATTTGACATTGTAATCGTAACATCTCCAGTCGAAGATGATTATAGGGTAATGTACCAGAAGACAGGTCCAGGAACAGAAGATTGGGCTCAGCTCATTGATCTTAATCTAGGGGCGGTGTAATATGCCAGAGTCAATTGGTGCATTTTATCCAACACAGGTGCCAGCCTATTCAGAGTCAGCAGACATACGCCAAGCATTTAATCTTTATCACTATGGAACTACTACTGTTCCTGCATCTGAAGAAGAAATTCTCAATAGCTCTATGGCTGGGTATATTAGAGATACCCTTTCAGCATTGGAAAATGTTCAGGCAGGTGTCTCGGCAATTACACAGCTGCTGGGGTCTCAAAATCTAAATGATGTCACAAGCACTGGTGTCTACGCTTCTATATCTGCACCTACAGTTGTATTGGGCTATCCATCTACAACTGCTGGAATTCTAAATGTATTTTTTGCTAACTCAACTGCATTCCAAACATATCATACATCTGGTGCAACAAATAACTTTTATTTTAGATCTACCACAGCAGGTACATCTACATGGTCTGGATGGAGCTTAGCCTCTAAAGATGGCCACTTGCATGACTCAAGATACTATACACAGCCTCAGATTGATTCCAGAATAAATTCCTCAGTCTCTGTAGATACAGTAGCAATTGTGGACAGTGCTGGCAAGTTTTCATCATCAGCACTAATCTCTACCACAGAGCTGAATGCTTTAGACGGTGTAGTTGGTAACATTCAATCACAGCTTGACGATAGGGCACTTGCTTCGCACACTCATAATGATCTTTACTATACAAAGAGTGAGCAGCCAAAGATTTATGTACAATCTGCGACACCTTCAGGAGCCTCCTCTGGAGACCTCTGGTTCTGGTAGGTAGATAATGGCTACTAAGACTTATGGAACGACAAGCACTTCTTGGGAACCTCGAGTAACAGATTTCAATGGATACCTTGTTTCAAGCTTTACTCCAGATGACTGGGGCGGAAACACTAACCCTCAAGAGAGTAGACAGCTATACGTAGTTACACGAATAGTTGTATACGCTAGAGCAGCAGATGCCGATGCCCCTTCTGGCTCAAGAACTATCAAAGTAATCATGGGGCGAACCCCAGGTGGAACAGACAAGGCATCCTCAAATGCCTATAATACCTTCTCTGGCTCAGCAAGCTTAGGTAGCGGATACGCATATTTTGCAGGTAGTGCAGATGCAGTTCTTGGAAGCACAACAGAATACTATGCTGGAGCACTTGCCACTAGCACTTCTGGAGTTATGAGTACTAGAACGGCTCCTGGCACTAGTCCAGGCGATAGTGTTTATGCAAACTCAGTTGAATCTGCAAATTCTCAGCAATACCTGTCGCTTGACTATTATGGTCTACCAAATGCACCATCACAAATTGCTGCGTCTACAACTGGACAAAACAGTGTTAATGTTACATTTTCACAAGTGGCAGCATCGGGGGTAGCGACATCAGCAGATGGATATACTATTCAGTATAAAAAAGCGGTAGACGCTGCATGGACAACCTTTACCAGCACAAGCGGATATCCTTTAACGGGAGTATCAGTAACAGGACTTGAGGCTGGGGTCGCCTATAATTTTAGAGTAGCAGCCTATGACAATACGATTAGAAGCGTTGTGTCAGATTCTACTGGACCCTGGTCATCATCTGCATCTGCAACTACAGAGTCTGGAGCTCCACCAGTACCAGCACCAACTTGGTCTGGAAGTTTTAATTCTGGTCAAGTTAATACAACCTATACACAAGACTATGCTAGGGCAACTGGGCATGACACTGCATATGGACCAATAACAATAAGCTCTGGATCTTTGCCACCAGGGCTTTCTGGAAATGCAAGCGGCGAATACTTTTATGTAAGTGGCACACCAACTACTGCTGGAACGTACTCATTTGATCTTAGGGCAGAAAATATTACTAACCCTACAACGCAGGGCTTTTCAATTATAATTTCTTCACTACCAGCACCATCATGGATTGATCAAAGCCTTTCTGCTTTTGCAACAGTAGGAGTGTTTTATGATGACTCCGTATCTGCATCAAATGTCACATCATGGTCCTATTCTGGAGTATTGCCAGCAGGTATGTATTTTAGTAATGGGAGGGTATATGGAACACCAACTTCACCAGGAGTTTCTACCTTTACAATTTATGCATCAAACTCGGTAGATACTGCACAGAAAACATTTACGATTACTGTTGACTCAGCATTGTTGAATGGTGGTAACAGAATGACTGGATCTTCTAGCTCAACACCAATTACAATTTATAAAAGGTATGATGGTAGCTCGTGGACAGACCTAACAGTTGCAAAAAGATTTAACGGCAGTACCTGGGAAGATATTTAATCTAGCCAGGAAAGCTAGAAACATTTGATTGTGCTTTTTTATGTGTTGTCCAAGCACCCCAATTGGTTCCACCAGCAGAAATCTTAAAAGCAACTTGAGCATTTACTAATGGGGTAAACAAGTCTTCATTTTTTTCTAGACCATATTTTTCAAGTCTAGCTGGGCCAAGGCCATCAATCATGTTGATTTGAAAAAGACCATAAGAGTTATCTCCAGTATTTCTGTTTCTATTGTGAGCATATACTCTAGATGTAGACTCTGCCCTTACAATGGCCCAAGCCATTCGTAAACCGTTACCAGAAAAACCAGCCTGCTTTAGTACTGAGATAAGCTCAGAGTCGGATAGCATAATTGACTGCATCTCTGGCTTAAGCCATGGGGCTACTTCAACAATTTCTGGCATAGCTCTCATAAATCGCTTAGATTCTATTACTATTTCAATAATATCCATTGAGGTAGTGGGAACATTTAGTGTTTGTGTTTTTGGGGTATCTGCAACAGCGGACAGATCTCCAATCATTGCACATTCTGTCATTCCAAGAAGAATAATTCCTGTGAGTCCTGCTGTTCTTAAAACTTTATTATTGCTAATTACCATTTTTATCCCCCTAAAAGGAAAAGCACCTTTTTAGGGGTGCCGTCGTTTATTCCTACAATTATACCACCTAATTCTCTAAAAGTATATGGTATAATTACTTTATGGCCACAAGAAACTCAGGGTATAGCGTTGGTAACGCCCCACCACAAGTAACATGGACGGTAGTCCGTGGAGATACTGCAGCATTCAAGGTTTATGTTACGGATGACGCAAAGTCCCCACTGAACATTCCAGACTGGACTATTGACATGGAAATCAAGAGGCCCTCAAGCCCATCTGATGCTGGCGTAATAACCGATGCAGCAACTATCGTACTAACTCTAGAGCCAGCCCAAGACCCAGATGATGCAGCAGGAGAGTTTACGGTTTCCCTCACAGCAGCAGAGTCTTCACAGCTAGAAACTGGGGACATATTTGACATTGAGCTTAGGACTGCACAAGATGCAAAAGTTTGGACTGTTGCCCAGGGCAAAGTCGTAGTGATTGAGGATGTAACAAACTAATGGCAAAGGCGGTCATAACTAATGTTATAGGCCAAAAGCTTGTCTACATAAACAAAGTAAATGGCCATACGTCAAAAGTATATGACGATAAATATAATGCAAAAGTTGTAGATTTTCTTCCATTTCGTGTAAAGTTTACAACTATTGGAATTAATGCTTATGGCCCCAACAACCCAGCTCCTATCGGCATCGCCATCATTGGCTACAGCAACTATGTTTTATAGTTTTGTTTAAAATGCCGCTATAATTAGTACATGGCAAGAACATCTATCCCTTATATTAAGACACGCTTCGAGACTGGAGATCGTCCAGAACAAGCAGATTACGAAGATCTGATTGATACCGCTGCAGGTCAGGCAACCGACCTCGGTACCTCTGGAAATAACGAGAGCACCATTTCTGGAGTTGAAAACCCTACCGTAGTAGACAGCTTCGATGCTACTGTCTGGAGAATGGTGAAGTACATCATTTCTATCTCCAAGACCACAGAAGGGGATAATAAATTCTACGCAACAGAGTTGACCGTACTAGTTGATGGAACAAACGTTTCAGTCAGCGAGTATGGCACAATAGACAATGATGGGAATATGGGCACCATTGATGTCTCTAGGACTGGCGACACTGTAGCAGTTACAGTTACCCCAGACGCAGTCATTAAGCCTGTTACCGTGCGATACGCTCGCATGGGACTAAAAGCTTAATCTTTTATTAGGAGATAATCAAAATGGCAACAGTAAACAAAAACTTTAAGATCAAACACGGTCTTGTAGTTGAAGGTACAACAGCAACAGTAAATACATTCGACATTCTTACAAAGAGTTCGGCAGACGTAAACTACATTATCGCACAGGTTGGTGGTTCTGGTGTTTCTACAAACACTCCAGATACGCTAGTACTTCGTGACGCCAATGGAGACTTTACAGCAAACGAGATTACAGCAGATCAGGGATTTGTTGGAGATCTAACTGGTGATGTAAGTGGTGACGTAACTGGTACAGTATCAGACATTTCTAACCACGATACAGACAGCCTGTCAGAGGGTACTACAAACCAGTACTTCACTGACCAGCGTGCACTAGATGCTACCAATGCAGCTTACGATGCAGCAGGTTCAGCAGCCACCGCAGAGTCTAACGCAAACACCTACACAGATGGCGAGATCACAACTCTTGACACATCTCTAAAGGCCTATGCAGATACAGCTGAGGCAGATGCAATCACTGCTGCCAACAGCTATACAGACGGTGAGATTGGTACACTAGACTCTGCTGCTCAGGGCTATGCAGATACAGCAGAATCTAATGCAAACACCTACACAGACAGCCTAATCGGTGATGGCACAGTAGATGGCACGGGCGGAAACACTATTACAGACAGGATTGCAAGTGCAGTCGCTGACCTTGTAGATTCTGCTCCAGCTACACTAGATACTCTAAATGAGCTAGCTGCAGCCCTTGGTGATAACCCAGATGTAATCACTAACCTAACCACCGAGATCGGTACTAAGGTAAGTAAGTCTGGCGACACCATGACTGGTGCACTAACTCTATCTGGTGCTCCAACAGTAGATCTACACGCTGCTACTAAGAAGTACGTTGACGATGCTCAGGCAGCAGCAGAGCTATACGCAGACGGCATTGAGACAACCATCAACGGAACTATCGATGCTCTAACAACTGACGATGTAGCTGAGGGTACAAACGAGTACTACACAACTGCAAAGGCACAGACAGATGCTGCATCACTTCTAACTGGTGCATCACTAACTAACATTACAATCACTGGTGACGGTGCTGGTCTAACAATTACAGCAGAGAACGGTGTTGCAGATTCTGACACTGATGACCTAGCTGAAGGTGTTACCAACCTTTACTTCACCAATGCACGTGCTCAGGCAGCCGTAGCTTCAGACATTGCAACTGCTAAGTCAGAAGCAATCTCTACTGCAGCATCGGATGCATCTAGCAAGGCTACCGCAGCTCAGACTGCAGCTGAGGGCTATGCAGACACCCTAGTAGCAACTGGTGACGCAACTGCAACACCAACCTACGAGGCAGTGGATGTAAACTCCGTTGCACTACAGGTAGCTGCAACTCAGAATGTTGCAACTGCTAGCCAGGTAGTTGGCTACGGATTCTCTGGAACTGCATACAGAACAGCTAAGTTCCTGGTAAAGGTTGCTTCTGGTGTTCACACAGAAGTATCTGAGGTTCTAATTACTCTAGATACAGCTGACAACATTGCAATTACAGAATATGCAATGGTTGGAACTAACGGATCGCTTGCAACTGTTACTGCATTAATGAACGGAACAGACGTAGAGCTTCTTGTAACAACACTTAACAATAATTCCGATGTTACTGTTGTAGGAACTCTGCTAGTATAATTAAATAGGAGGATGGGGCTGTAATGTCTACTACAAGTGAAGACTTTAAGATAAAGCATGGACTGCAGGTCGCAGGAGATGCAAACTTTATTGGGTCTTTATCAGCTGCTGAGCCAACTGAAAGTAATCATGCTGCAACAGTAGGATATGCTAGAAACCTTGGTTTAGCCACAGTAGATTCTACAGCCCCATCAACACTAGTACCTGGAAAGCTATGGCTTGATATGTCAAATCCAGTAGAGCCTAGGCTAAAGGTCTATAATGGTTCAGATTGGACTTTGTTAGCAACCACAGAGGATGCAAACTTTATTCCTGAACATATTCATGACACAGCAATTGACGGTACTGGAAGAATTATTGAGATACTTTAGGTAGGAGACTAGTTATTAATGGCAATATCAGATAAAGACTTTAAAGTCAAAAATGGAATTTACGTAAATGGAAATGCTGTAATACAGGGAACAGTTTCTGTATCGTCAGCTCCAACAGCTAACTCGCACATTGCAACAAAAGGTTATGTAGATTCTGTTAGCTTGCCAGTTGTTGATAGCACAGCACCATCAACCCCAGAAAATGGTCAGATGTGGCTAGACACAGTGTCTCAAAGGCTTCATGTCTTTAGTGGTGAGCAGTGGATTGCACTTGCAACGCTAGATGATGCATCAGTACTGCAAGACCACATTCACGACACAGCAATTGATGGCACTGGACTTATAGTATCTATATTTATGGATGCTGGAACACCAACAAGCACATACTACTGGACAACAGATGCTGGCTCTGCTACAGACACAGACTGGGCAGACACTTGGAGCGGAGGGTTGGTTGTAGATCAGTACAACTAATCATAGTTTTAAAAAGCAGTATATAATTGTATAGTTGGGAAAACCCCATTAGGAGAAAGTAAATTATGGCAACGAGAATGCAACAGCGTAGAGGTACAGCTGCAGAATGGACAGCTGCAAACCCGATCCTTGCAGCAGGTGAGTTCGGTTACGAGACAGACACTGGCAAGTTTAAGATTGGTGATGGCACCAATACATGGAGCAACATTGAGGCATTCTCAGATGCTTCGGCAATCCTGGGAGCAGCCCCAGCTACTCTAGATACACTAGAAGAGCTAGCCGCTGCTATCGACAATAACCCAGACTTCTTCTCTGTTGTTGGTGGAAACACAACTTCTATTGCAAACCTTACTCAGGATTTGGCAGATGCAACCACTACTATTAACGGGTCAATTGCACAAACCCTTTTAGATGCAAACGGCTATACTGACACAGAAGTTGCAGACGCTGTTGCTGACCTAGAGGTAGCCGATTCAACCCTACAGTCAAACATTGACTCTGCAAACTTGCAAATTACTGCTGTAGAAGCAGACGTTACTACACTTTCTGGAAGAGTAGACGATGCCGATGCAGCAATTGCCCAGGAAGTTACTGACAGAGATGCCGCTATTGCTGCATTTAGCGTACTAACTGCAAATGTTCACGGTATTGCAGACACGACTGTACTTGCAACAACCACTAACGTCTCCGATGCCCAGGCAGCAGCCGAGGCAACGGCAGAAGCTTACGCAGATGGTCTTGCCAGCAACTATGATTCGGCAGGAGCAGCATCCTCAGCAGTAACAAGCCACAATGCAGAGACAACATCTGTCCACGGTATTGCAGATACATCACTTTTGGCAACTACTTCAGATGTCTCCACAGCTCAGACAGCTGCACAGACATATGCAGATGGACTAGCCTCTAACTACGATGCAGCAGGATCTGCAGCAACAGCACAAACAGCTGCTGAGGGGCACGCAGATGGAGAGATTGTAGCTCACGCTGCAGTCACCACAAATGTTCACGGAATTGCTGATACATCAGACCTAGCACTCCTAAGTGCAGTAGCCCAGACATTTGATGGAGATATTACAGTTGCTGGAAACTTCACAGTATCTGGTACTACCACCACAGTTAGCACACAGGACCTAGTCGTAAATGACCCAATGATTTACATTGGTGAGGGTTCAACAGGAAACACTGCAGACCTAGGTCTTGTAGGTTCGTTTGATGACGGAATCTACCAACACTCAGGTATTGTCCGTGACTCTTCTGAGGGCATCTGGAAACTATTCAAGGGCGTTACAGATGAGCCAAGCACAACGATTAACTTTGGTCAAGGATCACTCGATGACCTAGCAGTCAACAATGTTGAGGTGGCTGGTGTTGTGTTCACAGATGGAACCCAGACAAAGGTTGGAGTGCCTTCAATTACCCCAATCTCTGAGAAGACCGCATCATACACACTATCTGCAACTACAGAGCGTGATACAATTGTTGAGGTAAACAGCTCATCTGCAACAACTTTGACGATTCCAACAGATGCAACTTTAGACTTCCCAGTAGGTACTACTCTAGATGTAATTCAGACTGGTACTGGCCAGGTCACCATCGCAGGTGAAGTAGGAGTTACAGTTAATGCAACTCCAGGGCTAAAGCTACGTGCACAGTGGTCATCTGTTACTCTGCTAAAGCGTGGAGCTAACAACTGGCTAGTCTTTGGTGACACATCAGCTTAATAACTAAAATTACGACAGGAGATAATTAGCATGGCAATTGGAAAAAATCTGGGTGCAAACTCACAGAGCTCTAACGACTTTTTGGAGCCACTGGCACCCATTAGCGTAACACCAAGCAACGTGACTGACCGTCCATACAACAATGGTGCGGTTTCCGTAAGCTTCTCATTGCCTGCTAATTCTCCTGCTGCAACATCCTATACAGTTACAGCAACACAGAGTGGTGAGCCAACTAGGACTGCATCTGGATCTTCTTCTCCAATCGTCGTAGAGGGCCTAGCTTCTGCCGTAGACACATTTGTTACAATGATTGCTACAAATGCCTCAGGCGACTCTCCTGTAGCTGATGGTGGTCAGCTTGTAGTCACAACAGTGCCAGCAACTCCTTCGGCACCAACAGTTACCACACCAGTACCATCAGCTGGAACTAACGTTACTGGAGCAAGCCAGGATGTTGTAAGCTGGACCACTCCAACAAGCGGTGGTAGTGCCATAACTCAGTATACATGGACATCTTCAGATGGAAAGACTGGAACTACAACATCTAACTCTGTTACCGTAGATCAAGAGGGTGGAACTGCTCAAACCTATCAGGTACGTGCTGAAAACGCCAATGGTGTTGGAGTTTATTCTGCAAATTCAGCAAGCATAACTACTTTTGGATTTACTCCATTTAGCTTTGTACCATTTGGAAACTTTGGCTTTGTACCATTTAGCTTTGTGCCATTCGGAAACTTTAGCTTCGTGCCATTTAGCTTTGTACCATTCAACAACTTTGCATTTACACCATTCAACTTTGTTCCATTTGGAAACTTTGCATTTACACCATTCAACTTTGTTCCATTTTCCTTTACGCCAAGAGTACGTGCTGTATAGTAAACCTTTATGCTATAATTGTTTTATATAATTACAGTAGAATGGAGGAGGAATGCAGGAGCATCCTCAGTATGACCCAAGAATAAGCAAGAGTCACTCTTCCCAACCACATAGGTTCTTCGAGAAAAATGTGGGCAACAACCTTACAGAGTTATCAGAAGCTTTGCTAGATAGGTATGGAAGAATCGAGCGTGCAGAGCTTGAGGGGGTAACTCCAGTGACAGATAGTGACTACTGGAAAGAATCTAATAGTGTATCCACTATGAAGTGGAGACAGTATAATGTATTTCAATTTTACATTCCAGGAATACGAAAGCTTTACGATGCAGTCAGCGAAATGGTTCATGAAGCTTGTGAATACTATGAGATAGACTTTGATGAACAACAGTACATGATTCAGGGTTGGTTTAATGTAAACTACTCTAAAAAGGGCAGACTAGACTGGCATGATCACTCACCTGTTGGTGCACCATTCTTTCATGGCTACTACGCCGTATCTGCAGAACCATCTGAAACTCACTACTATACATTCGGTGAGCACAAGATTAACAACAACGTAAATAATAAGGCCATATTGTCAGAGATGGGGCACTCACACGCCATGGCCGACTGGGACTGGGACGGACCAAGAATAACGGTAGCCTATGATGTATCGCCGCTATCTTCATTAGAAGGTTTAGGCCCAGAGGATGAACAGCATTGGACTCCTCTTCGATGAAAGCACTTCTATGTAAGTTAAGAGGGCATAAGGTATCAATAAATCAATGCCCAGTGACTGGAATTAAGGCTTATAGCTGTAATGCTTGTGGACCATTAGACAAGCATGAAAAAAGCAAAATGTCCTTCAACTAATGGTATAATAGGTTAGATATCTATTAGGAGAACTAACCTTGACAGTTCAAAGAATTACCCTTAGGCGTGGAACCGCCGAGCAGTGGACTACCGCTAACCCAGTTCTGGAATTTGGAGAGCTTGGTGTTGAGATCAGGCCAGACGGTACTACTGGATTTAAAATGGGCGATAGCTCTACTACATGGACAGACCTTCCTTATTTTGAAAGTGGTAGCTTTGCAGACTTTCTTCTTGCATCAGCTGTAGGAGAAAACGATGGAGTTGCATCATTGGATTCCAATGGCCAAGTGCCACTAACTCAGCTAGCTAATGCTGTAGCTAAGATTAACACAGAATTAAATACCCACAACTCAGACACAACATTGGTTCATGGGATTGCAGATACTTCCAGGCTAGCAACTATAGACTATGTCGATAGTGTCGCAGCAGGAATCGTAACAAAACCTGCTGTTGAAGCAGCAACTACTACTGCCCTAGATACCACGTATGATAACGGTGCACTTGGTGTTGGTGCAACCCTTACCTCTAACTCAAATGGTGAGTGGCCAGGCCTAGATGATTTGACAACTGGGTGGAACCAGTACGATGGAATTTTGGTAAAAGATCAGACAAATTCAGCAGAAAATGGTCGCTATGTCCTGCTTGACTCTGGATCATCATCAACACCATGGGTTCTTAGAAGGTGTAGTCTTTGCGACACAGCAGACGAAATACCAGGAATGTATCTTTTCGTAAAATATGGAACTCTTAATGCAGGTGCTGGATATGTAGCCTTAGTAGATAATCCAAGCACATTTACTGTAGGAACAGATAGTATAACTATGACGCAATTTGCTGGAGGGCTATCTGTTACGCCAGGAGTTGGAATCGTTGTTAATGGAACACAAATTTCAATTGACCAAGCAGTAGTTGCAAAGCTAGCAGACCCAACTTTTACTGGCACTCTATCTGCTAATGCAATATCAGCATCAAGCGTAAACGCTACGTCAATTACTGGCTCCCTAACTGGTACAGCAAGCAATGCCTCAAAGATTAACAATAGGTCTTTATTTGTTCAATCTACTCAGCCTACAAGCGGCATGGTATCTGGGGATATTTGGGTTAAGACAGCTTAGGGGATTCTATGGCTGGAACAAGTGGTAGCGAAACATCAGCTGCAGGTGTTGGTGGATATAAGATTAAAACAGACTGGTCAACTGTTATTATAGATGCTAACGGATCTCCTCGCCCTACAGCAAGAACTACAGTCAGAACGTATGTTATTGCACCAAGCAATAACTACTTTACTAACTACACCATAACTAGCTCTATAAAGGTTGGAAGCGTCACCCTGGCGTCAGCATCTCAACAGTATAGTACTAGTTACAATGCAACGCTACTTCTAGTTGAGAGCGTAGATAGAGACACTGACTATGCCTCAAATAGCGGTGGCACCTGGACAAAATCTTGGACAGTAGATGTCTCTGTAGATGGTAGCGGAACCAGTTCCGTTGTTCCTCAAAATATGACGCAGTCTTTAAGCGTTCCATTTGCCAATGTATATACCGTCAGCTATGACGCTAATGGTGGATCTGTTTCAACATCATCTATTAGGGCTGGATCAGGAGATGGAGTAACCCTGCCCACCCCCAGCAGAACTGGATATACATTTAACGGATGGTACAGTGCAGCATCTGGAGGAAGCTATCGTGGTGGGGCTGGCAGCTATTTTGCTGTAACCTCAACACAAACTTTATATGCTCAGTGGACTATATCAACACCAGCACCTGTTTTCTGGGATACAACGCTCGGTGATTATTCTTATGGTGCATATAATAGTTCCAACAGGGTTCAGGCGTACGACACAAACTCTTATTCATGGACCAGCAAGCCGTCCTGGGCTACTGGAGGAACAAATGGATACCTTTCAGGAACACCAAACCAATCTGGCACTTTCTATTGGTCAGTAACTGCAATTGGAGATGGTGGATCAACCCCACTTAATGGAAGTAGCTACGTATATTACCCAATACCTTCCTGGTCAGATTCATCCATGGGATCATCTCTTCGTAGAGGAACATACTACAATGACTCAGTTTCTGCAACCATAGCCGATAGCTCAGCTATAACATACTCTTCTTCTGTGGTCAGCGGATCTTTAGTGTCTGGACTGAGCTTGGGTACAAACTCATTATCTGGTACTCCAACATCTTATGGATCTTTTACTGTAAGATTTTATGCAAGCAATTCAGATGGTGGTGCAACATCAATAGATAGAGCATTTACAGTGAGTGACTATTTTCCAGTATGGTCAGATCAGACAGTTTCAAGCGGAAACTATTCAGTAGGGCAGGCCTACTCTGACTCTGTCAGTGCAATAGATGCTGCATACTACTCAGTATCTGGAACTCTTCCACCTGGAATAACACTGAATGTATCAACTGGACTACTGTCTGGATCTTTTACAGCATCTGGAACATACGTCTTCACTATCAGAGCATATAACAACACAAGCGAGTATATTTCTACACCTACATACACAATGACAGTCTCTGATATCGGAGGCAGGGTATATGTCTTCAATGGATCTATCTGGGAAGAAAAAGATATGATGTTCTATAACGGTAACTGGAACACACGTGGAACAGTATATTACTATGATGGGTCGCAGTGGCAAAAATCAATATAGTAGTATGGTAGAATAAGGTAGGAGAAAAATGTCACAACCATCTAATCTTTATGCAGAGAAAGTGTTTTCAGAACACCCAGTGGCATTGTGGGCTCTTGACGACCAAGTAGATTTCTTATCCTTCCTATCGTCAGCTGACAAAAAAATGTCTTCCTGGTCAATCAGCGGTGGGGAGTCATCTCTAGAGAGCCTTTCTGGTATAGCTAGACCGACAGAGTCACCAACAGTAAGGCTAGACGTCCAGGCATCAGATCAGTTAGTTGCAACTAGTAATGGAATTATTAGCCCTGTCTTGATGGATCAGAGTAAAGAAAACTTTAATATATCAACGTACGTTTACTCTCAGAATTCAGCAATCACATCTATTGATATTGGCTACGAATATACTGATGGTAGTGTAATACAGGTACTGGAAAACTTTTCAATATCTGGCACTGGAGTTTGGGCATTTTTATCTAAGACCTTTGACATGCCAGATACAAATGAGCCATTAAGGTTGGTGGTAAGGGTCAATGCTTCTTCTATTGGGGACTATGCATTGTTTATTAATGGAATTTCATTTTCACAGTGGAGTGAAAACCAAAACACAAAAACCTCTGGAACTTCAGGAACAAGTCTTTATTCCCTCGCCCCAAGCATAGCCATCGCTGACCAGCCAGCAATTGAAGCTCCTGCATATGGTCTAAAAAGCAGTCCTGGATACTATCTAGCATCCGATAGCAGCTTGTTGTCGTATAACGATGGACTACCAATTGTGTATGGTTCATCAAATGCAACTAAAATTAGACAAAGTGATTATGGACCATCTCTCGTACTTCCAGGCTTCGGATTCTTAAATGATGTTGGTAGAAATAAGAACATGACTTTAGAGACATGGATTCGGGTTTCTACTTCGTCCTATACTCCAACAAGAATTTTAGGACCAATAGGTTCAGATGACGGACTATATGTAGATGGCCAATTTCTAACATTTAAGCTAGATAACCAGACAATGTCTCACTTTGTTGGAAGCTGGGGAAGACCAATGTTGGTTCACATTAGAGTAATTAGAAACTCTGTGTCAATGCTCATCAACGGGGAGCTAACATCTTCAATGACGATAGATACTGATACGGTGACACTGCCAAGCTCAGACAATAACACTCTTTCATCTCTTTACTATGGCAAAAACCAGGACTGGATAGGATTTTATGGGAGCAACGACCTATTGTATTTTGACATTGAGTCACCAGCCATATATCCATACTCTGTTCCAGAAATAGTTGCAAAAAGAAGGTTTGTGTATGGACAGGGGGTAGAGTACCCAGAAAGCAATAATAGCTCATTCGGAGGGTCCTCAGCCATCATTGACTACAGAAATGCTGGATACGCAAATAACTACTTATACCCAGACATGGGTAGGTGGAACCAGGGAGTCGTAGAGAATCTATCTGTTGATGATAACGTCTTAACATCACCAGAATATCCTCTGCCAGAAATTATACTTAATAACACAGACAGAGAGTCGTGGCTAGAATCTAATCTCTCTGCTAACAACGACTCCACTGACCCAAGAAAGTTCATAAATCTATCCTTAGATAACTCAGATGGAGGATATCTATTCTTCAATAGTCTGGCAGTGCTTAGGCAAGATCTTAAAGCACTTTACGTTGTTTTTAGATCCACAGAAGACTCTGACCAGACCATTCTTAAAATTGAAGATTCTGTAACTAAAAACTTTTTTAGCATTACTATCACTGGTACAGAAATTGTATATACTTTGAAGTATGGAGCTAACATCACAACGGTAACTTCTGAGTCACAGCATACAGTTGGATTGGCCACCACTGCAGGCATTGATATTGACAAGTTCTCTTCTGTATATGGTTCTAACATTGCTACATTCTTTGGAGCCAAGAGTACTCTAAAGATGTACGTAGGAGATGAGCCAGATTTTTCAAGTACATTTACTGGAAAGATATATCGTGTAGGACTATCTACAAAAAGAAACCTACAAAAAATATCTCAATACTTCAATAGCAGTGGAACGGTTGCAAACATAGAAAACGTTTTCGACCAGTATGATAGTGCAACAGAGCTATCTGGTGGAGCATATGATACAGAAATAACAGACTTTTTAGATGGTGGAGACCCAACATCATTTATAGCTAGTCAGCTTTATACTCATACAGCAAGCTATACGGTATCACCAAGGGAGTACCTGGGGTATTTTGACATAGATATTGCAATAGATGCTTCTTGGCAAGACTATATTCCACTTCAGTACTTTGCTAAAACAATAACCGACGGCTCAGGTCAGTCATCGTATAGGCTAGATTATCTACAACTAAATGTTGACAACCCAATTGTGTATACACAAGCTGGCAATAGCTTTAACACTGATGGCTCTCCAGTCAGAACATATCTGTCTTTTCAATATATGGGAAGTAACCCCAACAGCCTATCTGAGAGCATACCAAATGCATTGCCAGCACCTGTAGATAAAGTAATTCAGCCAGGATTAGAATGGACTAATACCAGGTATGAGTTTGTAGACGGAACCGTTGTCTTCCCTCCAGAAGGCCAAGACTTCTCCAAAATAGCTTTGGTAGTTCATATAGACGCTATCATCCCTGGAATTCAAAGCTCTAAGGTAATGATTAAGTCACTGCAGATAGCTTCTCAGGTAAACGAGGTGTACAAACAAACACCAGTTGGAACTAAGCTTGGTAATGATGTGTACCCTTATGTAAAGAGTGGCATCTATAATGACTATAAGGCAAAAAATCCAATACAAATTTATAAGGGCACAAGCCCATACCTATACCTGACCGATGATGGAGGAATCAGGTTACTGGGCAGCACAGCCACTGATCGTGGAATCATGTTCCCAGTAAATCCAGAAAAGTCATTGTCTTATCGTGTCGGTGGCATCCAGCTATTTGCCAAGTATAACTATTCATCATTTCCGCAGGTAGCAGAAAAGATTCTGGAGATAGAGTCGTATAGAAAAACTATCTATGCTTATGTAGTTGCAGACAATACGTCTGGATCAAGAGGTAGGATATTCTTCACCGATGACTTGGGAGAGGCTGTTGGAGGTCTTTCTCTTTATGTAAATGGAAATCTTGTATCTTCGGGATACTTATTGCCAAACGAGTGGGCAGTGCTTTCCATTCAGTCAGCGGAAAGCCTAAACTTTGACTCATTTACTGGAAACATAAAGCTAGTTGGAAATCTATCTGTTGACTCTGTAGCTTCCTACAGGATCACATCTGATAAGACTGGTATTACAAATAAGTTTAGAACATGGGCAGAGCTAGAAAGCATTCTCGATGCTGAGGGAATTAATCCAGCAACATGGGAAGACTTTCTTTCACAAGTTCCAGCTATTACTTGGGAAAATGTATTGTATATACCAACAACAAAACGGTATTTAATTGATTTAGTAGCAATATATAAAGCTTACATAGGCACAAACAAGTTTATTGTTGGAGATTCTAGCACTTTGTCCTTTAAAAATTATGCTTATCGTGGATATATTGGTGCAGAATGGAACACAAAGGTTGTTTCTCCAGTTTAATGTGGTATACTAGTGTCATGAATAAAGAAAAGCCTGACGCTATGGAGCAAGCACTAAAAAGTGCTAAGCTAACAATGATGCCAAAGTCTGGTTACGCCTGGGGTATTTATGCCTGGAAGAAGTCAAATGGAAAGTTCTTTACAGATGGAAGCGGTAACGTTTTGAACATACCAGCTAACAAGGGTGACCAAAACCAGATTCAAAAACTTAAGACAGCAGCAGCTCATCACGGAGAGCCAGACGGCGAGGCCGTATTCTTTCCTGGTACTGAAAGAATTAGCGATGAAGAGTACTCAGAACAGATTGACAGAATGAAGCAGGGACTTATCCCTAGCATGAATGACGTTGGTGCACTTCTTGCTGCTAAGAAGAGTCTTGATGCCTATGGAGATGAGGGATAATGTCAGAATACATTATTAATGCAAGAATGGGCGAGTTTGACCCAGAGCCAAACGAATTTAAAGCAAAGGATCCATTTAATAAGTCTTGGGATACACTAAAGACTCTTGGTGGGATAGATTCTAACTTTAAGCGTAGAGCTACCAGAATTTCTAAGGCTGTTGCTGTAGAGCCAACAGATAGATATCTTACATCTGCTGGTGCCATCAAGACTGGTGAGGGTGCTAGCTCAAAGGAGATCAATCCTGGTTCTGTTTATCACAATGGTTACGGAATGTTTGATGTCATTACGCCACCATGGAACCTTTACGAACTGGCAAACTTTTATGACACTTCGTTTGCAAACCACGCAGCTATTGACGCTAAGGTTGAAAACATTGTCGGTCTTGGCTATGACTTTAGCATTGGCAAGAGAGCACTAATGCAGCTTGAGTCAAATACAAATGAGACTGCAACTCAAAAGGCACGAAAGCGTATTGAGAGGGCACGACTAGAGTTGACAGAGTGGCTAGAAAGTCTTAATCAGGACGACTCGATCACACACACCCTAATGAAATTTTTTACAGACGTACAGGCAACGGGCAACGGATATCTTGAAGTGGGACGAAAGACTAACGGTGAAATTGGTTACCTAGGTCACATACCTGCTACAACAATGCGTGTCCGTAGACTGAGAGATGGATATGTTCAGATCATTGGTCAGAAGGTTGTTTACTTTAGAAACTTCGGGGCAAAGAATCAGAATCCTATCACTACTGACCCAAGGCCAAATGAGATTCTTCACTATAAGGAATATTCTCCACTAAACACGTTCTATGGTATTCCAGATATTATGTCTGCTATTTCATCTCTACAGGGAGATCAGCTAGCCAGCCAGTACAATATTGACTACTTTGCAAATAAAGCAACTCCTAGGTACATCGTAACTCTAAAAGGTGCAAAGCTATCTGGAGATGCAGAAGATAAGCTATTCAGATTTTTACAGACAAGTCTTAAGGGACAGTCTCACAGAACCCTCTACATTCCTTTGCCAGGAGACTCAGATACCAACAAGGTAGAGTTTAACATGGAGCCAATCGAGAATGGTGTTCAAGAGGCATCCTTTAATGAGTACAGGCTTCGTAACCGTGACGATATTCTTGTTGCCCATCAGGTTCCGCTATCTAAGATTGGTGGTGCAGATGCATCATCTATTGCATCAGCCTTGGCTCAAGATAGGACATTCAAAGAGCAGGTAGCAAGACCAGCACAGACAAATCTTGAAAAGATGATTAATAAGGTTGTTCGTGAAAAGACAGACTTGCTAGAGTTTAAGTTTAATGAGCTCACTCTTACAGATGAAATTGCACAGTCTCAGATCCTTGAGAGGTATATCAAGACCCAGGTCATGACACCCAATGAGGCTAGAGAGGCTCTGGGTATGCCTCAGAGGTCTGGGGGAGATGAAGTCTTTGATATGTCTCCAAGACAATCTACTGATGCAAGAGCAAACTTGGCTGGAAACAGACAGCGAGATGCAGAGAGAACTAATAATCAATCAGATGGATCTGCAACTGTTTCTGGTCGTAACGCCCAAGGCGAAGGAAATTCTTCAGAATAAAGTTACCATTTCGTAACTTTTTTATAAAAAAGGGTATATAATAAACTAGTATGACTATTTCGAAAACGCAGTTCGTTACAGACGGTGACAACGTACGTCTGTCAATGCCTTTTAGCAAGGTAGACAAAGAGAGACGCATCGTCTCAGGATTTGCTACGCTTGATAACGTAGATAGACAAGATGACATTGTAACCACAGAGGCATCAATCAGTGCCTTCTCAAAGTTTCGTGGGAACATTCGTGAAATGCACCAGCCACTAGCAGTCGGCAAAATGGTAGCATTTAAAGAAGAGAAATACTTTGATCCAGAATCCAAGAAGTTCTTCTCTGGAGTATATGTATCTGCATATGTTTCAAAAGGTGCACAAGACACCTGGGAAAAGGTTCTTGATGGAACCCTATCTGGCTTTTCTATTGGCGGTCGCATGAATGAGTGGGACGACGCTTATGACGAGAAGATGGAAAAGCAAATTAGAGTTATTAAAGAATATGACCTAGTAGAGCTGTCCTTAGTAGACACTCCAGCTAATCAATTTGCAAACATTATGTCTATCGAAAAGGTGGACGGCGTTGACGTCGTAAAGGGCGATGCATTTGATGTAGAGATTGAAAATGTTTTTTGGGATAATGAGTCTGGCATGGTAATGGTATCGGCAGAAGACTCAGCCGTAAGTCCAGTAAATGGCAATGCTATGAAGAACATAGGTTTCGTTGAAAAGAATGACAACGAGAAAACAGAAATGATAAAGTTCTTAGTTGATAGTGCTAAAGGCATTAATCTTTCTAAGATGAACAAGGAGGAAGATCCTATGACTGAAGAAAACACAAATGCAGCAGAAGACGCTGTAGTTGAGAAATCAGACGAGATCGCTCCAGAGGCAGATGCCGTAGTTGAGGCTGCAGACTCCGCAATGGAGAAGGCAGACGACGCTGAGGTTGTCAAGACAGACGACATGGATGAAGACGACATGGAGGAGAAGGCTGATGAAGCCGATGCCACTGAGAAGTCAGCTGATATGGAGGAAGAGGACAAGTCTTATGAAGACAAGAAGTCTGATTCTGTTGAGGCAGCTGAAGAGGTATCTAAGTCAGACGATGTTTCTGTCGCTGTTGCTGAATTGCAGAGCGGTATTACATCAGCCTTTAGCGATCTTTCAGCAGTTATTAAGTCTCTTAACGAGCAAGTTGCTGATCTTAAGAAGTCACTCGATGGTGCCAATGCAGAGATTAAGTCCGTAAAGGACGAGGTTACTGCATCCAAGAGTGAGTTTAACGAATTTGGCAAGCGAGTAGATGCTGTTGAGGCAGACACCGCTTTCCGTAAATCTGGCGATCTAGGCGAGATTGTTCAGGAAACTGAATCAGATATGGTTCAGAAATCCCTATGGGGCGGTCGTTTCCTCAAAACTGCCGACTTATTTAATTAAGACAAAACAATCACTTAGGAGGTGACAATATGTCGGAAGAGATTATCAAAAATCAGCCAGGTGAAACTGGTGAGCTAGGTGGAACAGCACCTGGTACATTCCAAGGTCAGGGTGCATTCGCATCTGGTGGTATTGGTGGTGTGACTGACCCAGGTGCAAGCACATTGGGCAACATTCCAACAGCCGAGTATGGCCTAACATCTGGTGGTAACGCTGTAAACCCTTCTGGTGATGCAGGTAGTGGTATCCTACGCCCTGAACAGGCACGTCGTTTTATTGACTACGTATGGGATGCAACTGTACTCGCCAAAGATGGTCGCAGAGTTACTATGCGTGCAAACACCATGGAGCTCGAGAAGGTCAATGTTGGAGAGAGGGTTATCCGTGCAGCTGCACAAGCTGTCGGTGACTACACCAACACTGGTGCTCAGTTTACCAAGGTTGAGCTAACAACAAAGAAGATCCGTTTGGACTGGGAGGTCTCAGCTGAGGCCCTAGAAGATGGCGTCGAGGGTGCAGCCCTTGAGGACCACCTAGTACGCTTGATGACAAATGCTTTTGCAAATGACATCGAGGACCTAGCAATTAACGGTGATGGATCTACAGGAGACTTCCTGTCGATCATGGATGGATTTGTCAACAAGGCAAAGACTGGTGGAGCACACGAGTCAGTCGTAACTGTTGCAAACAATGCATGGACCCCAGAGGTTATGCAGAACATCATCCTAGCCATGCCACGTAAGTACCGTGCAATCAAGAACAACCTTAAGTTCTATGCAGGTACAGACGTATTCCAGGGCATCGTAAAGAACAACGGAACCCTTGCAGACGCTATTGCTGAGGCCTTTGGCTCTCACCCAGGTGCTGCAGGAACACCAGCAGGTCGTGAAGCCTACCTAGGCGGAAGCGGTCAGACATTCGGTGGTGCTCGCACTACCCGTGTTCTAGGTGTTGAGGTCCAGGAAGTTCCTTACTACCCAGCTGGCTACATCGACCTGACATTCCCACAGAACCGTGTATGGGGATTCCAGCGAGACATCACAGTAAACCGTGAATACAAGGCCAAGAAGGACACCATTGAATACACCGTATTCGTCCGCTTCGGCATCCAGTGGGAAGAGGAAGACGCTATTGCATTTGCGGATGCAGCAGCTGACGCTTAATCCAACTGAATAACCTTGAGAGGGGCAGGGGCTATCTGGCCTCTGTCCCTTTCATTTTTATCTGCTATAATATTAAAAGAACCTTAGGAGGAGAAATGGCAGAGTTTAACCCAGAAGCCACAGATGGTGATGGAGACGGATTTGTCCAGGACGGAACAGAGTTTGAGCGTCCAGTGGAAGAAGTTTCTGTAGAGCCAGAAGTTGCAGAAGAGCCAGCTGTAGAGCTAGCTGAAGAAGTAAAGGGAGATGAAGTTATTTCATCCCCAGAGCGTCCAGTAGACGCAGAGCCAGTAGAGCAGGCCCTAGCACCAGTTGCTGACGGAGTCATCGGAACTGGCACAAAGAAGAAGCCAGCAAAGAAGAAGCCAGCTGCAAAGCAGGCATCTGACAAGGAAGAGACTGTAGCACTATACTCAACACGTAATGTAACTTGGGTTGGTGTGGGTAGAGTCCTAACTGGACTTAATCTAGTTCCAAAGTCTCAGGCAGACAAGTGGATTGGACGAGACCACATTCGTGTAGCTGATGCTGCCGAGGTATCCAAGGAGCTTTAAGCTATAATGGAAATACTGAGAGTTCCGCCATATGATGTTGTAGAAGCAACACTTACTATACCGACTGGGTTTTCTAGTCAAACGTTTACTGCTTCAATTACAGATATGGCGGATCTTTCTGTATCCACTCAAGAGTTTTCTGGTGAGTCTGGAGAAGAGTTTTCTATTAGCTTGAGTGCTAAGTATGATAACAATTACTACATTGAGATCACCACTGCAGACGGAGCAATTGTAATTCACGATACATATGAGGTAGTTAGGCCATACGTTCTTGCAGTCAATAAAGCAACAACAGCTTCTGAAATAGCTGCCTATGCTGCCAATGAGGAATTAGCCAGGGCAGTTATTGACTCAGTCATTCCAGATGGATTCTATTACCAAAAAAAGACCCTAGAGGTTCCTGGTAATGGTACAGACTTTCTTCCAGTATGGGATAGAGTCATCAAGGTTAACGAAGTTTATGAAAACAACGTTCTGGTAACTGACAGAACTTTTGCAATGTCAAAGGATAAAACAGCCATTGTGGTTGTTGTAGAGGGAACAGACAACAGATCAGAAGGTGCACCAATTATGTTGCCTGCAGCAGCCTCTGATAGCGGAGTTGTAGGATACACATATCTAGACTTTCCAAAGAGAAATGACTACAGGGTTGTAGTTGATCATGGATACCCAACGGTACCGTCCGATATCGTAAAGGCAACAGAGCTACTGATTAATGATATTGAGTGTGGAAAGCTAGAGTACTATAAGAGGTACGTAACAAGCTACAACACTGACCAGTTTAAGATTCAGTTCGACAAGGCTATTTTTGAAGGTACTGGAAACCTAATTGTAGATAAGATTTTATCCAAGTACCACAAGTCAATCACCAAACTTGGAGTGTTATAATGGCAGACTGCAATACGGGAGATTACCAATTTCCGCTATCGGCAGAAATATACCACCCAATAGTTGAGCAAGGCTCCTACGGTAACGTTAAAAAGCAATGGATGTTTGATAGGACAATAAGTCTAAGCCTGTCTACACCAGGAACTGCCATGAAAGAAGAGGTAGCTCCTAACGTCAACATAACACAGGAAAAGATACTTGTTGGCAGGTCCAAGGGAGACCTAAGAATATCATCTTCAGATGGAAATAATGCCATTACAAATATTGTAGTCACAAACATCAAAGATAGCAACTGTAATCCAATCTATGTAGAAACTTCTGGGTCTAGAGTAAACAAGTCAACTATCTTTGAGGTAGCAAGCCAGGAACCATTTGTAGGTCCATTTGGAAGCGTAGAGTATTACAAGATCGTATTGCGTAGGTCTGAGAACCAGGCGGTAGATATTTAATGAAGGTAGTATTTAATGACAAGCAGCTGATGAAAGATATGAACTCTCTAGTTCAGTATACACAGGGCTTCCTTGAGGGCACAGAGCTTGCTAAGTCAGCAATACTAAATAAGCTAGGCAAAGATGTCATAGAGGCATTAAAGAATTTTGTAGACTCAAATGCTAGGGTAAACCCCTCAGCACTAAACCATATATACGAGTGGTCAATGACAGGCACACCAGCTGGAAGACTATTTGATATTGACTATTTGGTTACTGGTGCTGGCCTATCCTTTAACTCAACCTTTAGACAGTCAACGTCAATTCAAGATGGTTCAACAACGCCATTCTATGATAAGGCTAGGATTATGGAAGAAGGAATCCCAGTAACAATTAGACCCAAGGGCAGAGTCCTAGCATTTAATGATAATGGTGAGCAGGTCTTTACAAGCAAGCCAGTTGTTGTTACAAATCCTGGAGGGCAAGAAACCACTGGGTCATTTGATCGAGTAATTAATTCCTTCTTTGAGAGCTACTTTACTCAGTCATACATTAGGTCCAGTGGAATATTCGACTACTTAAAGAACCCATTTCCTTATGCGAATAATATGCAGAGGGGCCTCCGTGGAGGAAAGTCCTACGGAAAGACCGTTGGATATAACTGGGCATCAGGAGGTGCAGCAGCATAATGTCAATTTACTACCCACCAGTTTTTCTTAATGCTTATATGCAAGAAAAGGTCTCCGAATACTTTTCCGACAACCCACTGAACGGCTTTGATGGAGATACGACACTTCCATTTTTTCCTACTAGCCCCACAGATATTGATACACTAACCGAAACCTTTCCAAATGGAAATGGTCAGTTTGCTGTATACGATAGAATGTTTAAAATGAGGAGAAGCCCATTCCCACACATAAAGTCAGAGCAGCTACTTTACTATTTTTACGCTACTGGTGAAAACCCCATTCCATTTATAATTGAGGTTGCCCAGCAAGTTCAAGACTTGCTAGATAACGGTGATGAGTCTGCACAGGACTTGAATGACTGGATTCGTGCAAGGCAAAGCTCAGACAATCCTCTGGTAGATGAGGCAGGCACCCCATTTGAGTTTGTATACTTTCATGACATCAAGGTTTACCAGTTAGAAGAAACCAGGGACATTGTTGACTTTGGAACAGCCAGAACTTTTGCAGGTAACAAAATAATTATTGACTATAATTGGCACAAATCGTAATTATATCATAATCGTCCTGTATAATTAGTAATGAGGAAACACGCCCAATTATTCTAACGAAAATGAGGTGAATAAATTATGGCATATACACGTGGTTCGAGTACCAACATTATCGTTGGTGCCGCATCTTTGTTTACGTACGGTACAACACTAACCGACGCAGACCTACCAGCCTACACTGCAGCTCAGTCATTCCGCGAGGATCTCTCGGACGACCTTGACTTCACAAACGTAGGTTACACCATGAACGGTTTGGAGCTTCAGTTCCAGCCAGACTTCGGTGAAGTACAGGTTGACCAGGTTCTTGACGTTGCTAAGCTGTACAAGCAGGGCATGCAGGTAAACATGAACACAACTTTTGCTGAGGCTACTCTAGAGAACTTGCTAGTTGCAATTGCTGCATCTGACAACGACCTATCTTCCCTTACAGGAACTGGCATCGGATCAAACTCTCAGGAGCTATTGATCAACGCTGGTAACTTGGGTGAGTGTCCAGTAGAGCGTGGACTTGTTGCTGTTGGTCCTGGTACAGGTGACTGTGCTCCAACAGAGCAGGTAGAGCGTGTCTACGTTGCATACCGTGCGTTGTCGATTGACAATGTTACAGTTTCTGCAAAGCGTGACGAGGCTTCTATGTTCGACGTATCATTCCGATTGCTACCAAACGACTCTGGTGCATACGGTAAGATCGTTGACCGCACAATCCCAGCTAGCTAATAGCTGCAAATATAACTTAATAGAACTGCCCTGGCTACGGCTGGGGCAGTTTTTTGCTATAATGGAGTATGGCCAATAAAGTGTATGAGAGCTCTACTGTAGAGTTAATTGACGGAACCCAGATTTATATTACCCCACTAAAGATATTTTACCTAAGAGATTTTATGTCTAAGTTTTCAGAAATAGAAAATGCATCCACAGAAGATGAAAAGATAGATGTTCTCATTGAGTGCGTTGCCTTTGCTATGAATCAGTTTAGACCAGAGATAGCATCCCCAGAATTAGTAGCTGATAGTATGGACATAAAAACGATGTATAAGGTTGTAGAAATTGCTGGAGGAATCTCCTTTTCAGAGAAAGCCGAGAGTGGCTCCAAGCCAGTTGGTGAAGGCTCTGGCTCTAGCTGGGAAGAACTAGATTTAGTTAAGCTAGAATCAAAAGCATTTTTGTTGGGAATCTGGAAAGACTTCTATGAGCTAGAGACCTCAATCTCCATGCCAGAGCTTATTGCAATATTGGAGTCTAAGAGCGAATCAGACTATGCTGATAAGAAGTTTCTTGCAGCTATCCAGGGGGTAGACTTGGAGAAGGATCAAGGTAGACAGGATGAGTGGACAAAGCTAAAGGAAAAGGTGTTCGGCCCAAAGAAGACAGAGGAGCAGGAAAACGATGTCACGTCACTGACAGGTAAGAAGGCTGCCGATGCTGGATTTGGCATTGGAATGGGGCTTTCCTACGAGAAACTCTAGTAAAAACAAGGCTCTGTATGGTATAATTAGTAATCACAACAAGTGGTAAAAGGAAGAGGAGACAATGGCTACAACCGTTAACGAAAACAAGGTTCTAAAGCTAATTGATGGGACAGAGATTAACGTTCGCCCGCTAAAGATCTCGTTGCTTCGTGACTTCACAAAGAAGTTCGAGGACATCGCAGATGTTGCAGACAACAATGAAAAGTCAATGGATATTCTCATGGCTTGTGTCCAGATCGCAATGAAACAGTATAACGCTGATCTTGCAGGAGACATCAAAGCACTAGAGGATAATATAGATCTACCAACCGTCTATAAGATCATTGAAGAAGCATCTGGCATTAATATGACAGAAGCTTTAGGTGGTAACTCTCTACCTAATAAGTAGAACAACACGAGGTGCTTAATGAATGGCTGATATCAGGTCTAATATACAGGTAAATATTGATACCGCTAATGCGTTATCAGCTATCAAAAATCTGCAAGCTCAGATATCAGCTTTTCATACCAGCATCCGCAATTCTGGAAATGCTGCCAATAAAGCAGTCTCAGACAATCTTACAAAAAATCTTTTAAATTCAGTTAATGCCACAAAGCAGTTTTCTGGCAGCTTAACTACGATTAGTGACAGGGCCACTAGCTTCACAAATGCCCTTGAAAAGAACAAGTTTTCCCTAGGCCAATACTTCAAGTATGGTGCTGCTACATCTAAGACTTTCAGCAGGGCATTTAGAAAAGAATTTGACACCATTGAGCTTGTGGCACGTGAGCGTGTCAAGACAATGCAGACACAATTTATCTCTCTTGGTAAAACTGCTAATGGTGCAATCGAGGCAATTAAGGTAAGACCTCTTACACTAGACATGGATAACCTTGGAACACAGGTTGCTATGACTGCACAGAAGCAGCAAATCTTTAATCAGCTACTTAAGCAGGGATCTACAAATCTTCTAAACTTTGGTAAGAATACACAGTGGGCTGGTCGCCAGCTCATGGTTGGTTTTACCCTACCACTAGCAGTTCTAGGTTCTTCAGCAATGAAGACATTCCAGGAGATGGAAGAACAGGCTATTAGGTTTAAGCGTGTGTACGGTGAGCTATTCACAACTGAGGCTGAAACCGAAGCAATGACCAAGGAGCTTCAGAAGCTAGCATCTGAGTTCACAAAGTATGGAGTATCAATTGCCGATACCATGGGCCTTGCTGCTGACGCAGCTGCCATGGGTAAGATGGGTGCAGACCTAACTGCTCAGGTAGCAGAGGCAACTAGGCTAGCAGTTCTTGGTGGGGTAGAGCAGGCAGACGCACTTGAGACGACTATCTCTATTACGAATGCCTTTGGTGTTGCTGCAGAAGATCTTGCTGGAAAGATTGACTTCCTAAACGCAGTAGAAAACCAGACTGTAACTGCTATTGAAGATTTGACAATTGCAATTCCTAAGGCTGGACCAGTTATCCAGCAGCTAGGTGGAAGCGTAGAGGACTTGGCCTTCTTCCTAACAGCTATGAAGGAAGGTGGCATCAATGCTTCAGAGGGTGCTAACGCACTAAAGTCTGGTCTTGCAAAGATGATCAACCCTACTGCAAAAGCAACAGAGATGCTCGGTGGCCTTGGCATTAACATTAATGGTATCGTAGAGGGTAATGCAGGAGACATCAAGAGCACCGTAATTCAATTTGCTCAAGCTTTAGATACATTAGATCCCCTGAACAGGGCCAGAGCAATTGAGGAGCTATTCGGAAAGTTCCAGTTTGCACGTATTTCCACACTATTCCAAAACGTTGTAGCTGAGGGTAATCAAGCACAAAGAGTTCTACAGCTAACTCAGGCAACCTCACAAGAGCTAGCCATCCTGAGCGAGAGAGAGCTTCAGAGAGTAGAAGATTCTCCACTCTACAAGTTCCAGAAGTCAATCGAGGACTTGCAAAAAGCACTAGCTCCAATTGGACAACAGTTTGCCGAGCTTATTACTCCAATCGTAAAGTTTGCAACAGACCTTTTAGATAAGTTTAATAATCTAAGTAGTGGAGTCAAATCATTTATTACTGGAACTATAGCTACTCTAGGACTTCTTGCACCAGTTGCCCTAATGGTATTTGGTCTATTGGCCAACGGTGTTGCCAATATCATAAAGGGATTTGGCGTTGTAAGATCCTTGTTTATTGGTGTTTCTCAGGCTGGTACAGGGCTATCAGCCTCCATGGGATACATGACCCAAGAACACTTAGAGGCAGCAACCTCTGCAAACTCATTGGGTGCAGTACACAGTAACCTAATAAATATCTTTACTTCTGAGCAGGGTGCCATATCCAACCTCAGAGTAGCATATGAGCAGGCAACAACTGCCATAAATAGATTTAATGTTGCATCTGGAACCAGGGTAGGCAAGGCACCAAACGGAAAGGGCGGCCTGAAGCTTGCTAGCGGAATTGTATCAGTGCCAGGTCCAAAGGGTGCTGGAGACATTGTCCCTGCCATGCTTTCTCCAGGAGAAGCAGTTATTCCAGCAGACAAGGTACAGAAGTACAGCTCTCTAATCTCTGGCATGATTGCTGACAATATCCCAGGATTTGAAAGGTCTAACGTTCAGGTTAAGGGGGCTACTTTAGCTGTAGGCGGAGCAGAGTTCTCGTCCTCTTCGCCAAAAGCAGCAGCAGAGCTTGCAAGGACAATAGATAAATTAATTGAGGCCGCAAAGCTTCTGGGTCTAAGTGCTGAAGAGGCAGAGCAGGTAGTCGTTGCGTTAGCAAAACAGACCGAAGCAGAGTCAAAAAATAAGAAGATTACAAGCGAGTCTCTTCGTGCACAAGAAGAGAAGCAGATGGGCGGCGGACTAGGCCTTGCAGGAAATAGAACGGTTGGTGTAAGAGAGGCTCTTGAAAAAGATAGACTAGTGATGGGCAATGAGGGCGTGACCCTTTCCCACGCAGGCACCCCAGTTCCACTAAGCAATGAGCAGCGTCAGAAGCTAGCTGCCCAGATGTCTCCAGGAACAAATAGGGATAGAGTTCTTAATATGGGTAAGGGACTTAACGCTTATAGCGAAGAGGTTTTCCCAACACCAGCAATCCTAAACGCCAAGGGTGGAATTCTTTCAAAGGGACAGGCCGCAGACATCATTAGAGAAAACCCAGCAGGGCTGGCAGCAGATGCTGCTCAAGCAGCAGGCTTAGATCCAAACTCCCCAGCCTTCAAGCAATTTGGACAAAATGTTGCTGACGAGCTAGCAGCAGATGCAAGTGCAGCCTTTAGCGATATGGACCTTACACCAGCGGTAAACAAGGCCATCGATAAGATGGAAGACAGTGCTGAAAAGAGAGTGCTGCAAGATCGTAAAAAGACATTCCGTACTCTCGGTGGTGGAAAGGGAGAAAAGAGGTTTGGTCTAGCAAAGGATGTGGCCCTAGATATTGGAGATGGCAGAAAGATTGAGGGCGGACCTAACTACATAGATAGAAGAGATAAGAAATCCTCAGAGGCAAGGCTTGCAGAGCACAAGAAGGCAGACAAGGCAGTTATTGCTCTTGCAAAAGCAAGGATTAAAGAAGCAGAAAAGCAAGGTAAAGCAGAGGGCACTGCAAATGGAAAGGCATTTGCTAAGGCAAGGAAGCAAGTCCTAAAGAAGGAAAAAGACAGCTACGTAGAAACAAGGGATAGAAAGAGCCCTCACCGATTAGCACCCAAAGACGGTGCCGACGACGGTAAGGCCTACGGTAAAGCACGCAATAAGGCCCTGTCAGCAGAAGACAAGAAGATAGCTAAACAAGCTGCTGCACAAAAGAGATCTGGCAGGGCAGGAAAAGCATTCGGTATTTTGGGAACTGCAACCATGGTCGCTGGCATGGCTACTCAGGTAGGTGGCCCAATAGGAGAGATTGCAGGCAAGGCTATGCAGATTCTCCCAGCCCTATCAGCAATTGTTCCTGCTCTACTAGCTTTGCCAGCACCGATTGCTATTGCCGTTGGTGCAATTGGACTTCTGGGATTCACACTATTTAAGCTACATGAGGGTCAGAAAAAAGCCTCAGAAGCAGGAAGAAAGCTTGCTGACTCGTTGGCTGCAGGTGCTGGTGCCATGGATGACTTCTCGAAGTTTGCTGGCACGGTAAACCCTACAGAGCTAATGGCCAGAACTAGAACATCACAGTTTGGAGATATTAATGTCAAGACTGGAAAGACAGAGTTTGGAGAGAACTATCTAGCCTCTGACCCTGGGAAAGAACTTGTAACAAGCGTAGAAGAGGGCATGCTAAAGCTTGGAAAGTCTCCTACAGTATCTAGGGTAGTAACTCAGCTAGGTCAGGCCGTCGCCAGCAATATTCTGACCAAGGAGCAGGCATCTAATATTGTTTATGCTTTGGGAAACCAGCTCGGAGATAGCACCTTTGCACTTAGTGTGAACGGCCAGCTTAACGAGCTACTAGGACCAGACGGAGAAAATATCCTGACCCAGGGCCTAGAAATTCAGGTAAGACTAAATGAAAGGTCTCTCAACTCAGTCATTGGCCCAACTGGTAGCCTAACGCAGCTATTCTCAGAAGGTGGCGGAGCAGAGAGGAACTGGCTTACTGGAATTATTGGTAACGTAGACTGGAAGAAGCTTGGAAACCTGGAGGGTCAGGTAGCTGGAGAAATTAATGGTGTAGTTCAGCAAATCGCACTAGGCCTAGACACACTTGACGCAAGGTACTTAAAGCAAATTCAAGCACTGAAGGATAGCGGAGATCTTACTGGTGCACTTTCAAAGCAGAAAGAGTATGAGGAGGCAAGGGCAAAGCTAATCGCTTCTAATGAACAGATGAGCAACCAGCTTTTTGGAAGGATTACAGAAATTGAAGAGAGATATGATAAAGCTCTAAAGTCTGGTTACGCTGTAGATGCTGGTCTTATGACACAGTATCGATCAATCGAAGCAGTCGTAAATCAATCAGAAGAGCTAGCAAAAGCCTTCTTTGACGGAAACGAAGAAGCAAAGAAGCTAATAGAGACTCTGTCAAACAGCCTTGTTCTCAGTAGTGAAACAAAGCTAGTATTTAATGCAGCCCTGGCTAGTGATACTCTAAGCATTGATGCCGCCAAGGCCATCCTTGAGGGTGATCTTAAGTCTACAGAGATTGAGCTAGTAGCAGACATGATGATCAAGTATGGTGCAGGAACTGGTCAGCAGATGGCAAATATTTTGTCTATGTTTACTGGAGATGCAAATGCTGCACAAAAGAAATCAGACTTCTTGCTAATGATGGATTCTCAATCAACAGAAGAATTCAATAGGGTTCTCAATCTTCTAGATATGGTTACTGCATATGAGGGTGCCATCGGCAAGGACGGAAAACTAATCTTTGACGCCTATATGAAGGATCCAAAGAAATTAGAGGCATTGCTAGGCAAGCTAACAGAGCTTAATGACCTAGCTGATGGAAACAAGCTAGAGTATGACGTAATTATTAACACAGATATTCTAGGGTCAGATGGACTGGCTGCCCTAAAACAAGATGCAGAATACTTCAAAACACTAGACCCAGTACAGAGATTCCTATACATACAGACCATGCTTACTGTAGAAGGAACCTATTCTAATTCAGATGTAGACTCATTCCTAGCATCTAAGGGGATAAAGCCAGGCGGCTCATCACTGAGCTATTCTCCAGGAGCTGATCGTGCTATTACTACTGGTAGATATACTGCAGCCCAGAGAACGCAGGGCATTCTAGATATGATGGCACGAGATGCTCAGAAGATAACGGAAGCAGCAACTACCAACATTGTTACTGGTGAGGAGACGGAGCCTACGGACACAGGCACTGGATCAAAGAGTGACCCATTCGCAAACATCTTAACTAGGCTAAAGCAAGTTAGGAATGCTGCTATAAACGCTGCAGGTGGCGTCGCAGAGCTTATGAGAGTTCTTGGCAAGGGGAAAGAGCTAACACTATTTAAGGGAATAAGCCAACAGCTTACATTTGCTGGGTACGGAAAAGAGTTCTCTTCATACATCTCTGGACTAGACGAAGAGACTAGATCTAAGTTTGTTTCAATTGAAAATGGAGTTGTCAAGGTAACTGCAGCAGGTAAAGCAATGAGCAGGGCCTTCTCAGAGGCAGCACTTGGAGACTACCAGCTATCACTTGTTCAGGGTGTGTCAGATATCAATAAGCAGATTCAGGCTGTAACCACCCTAACATCCAGAGGCCTATCCCTTAATGATTCTTATGAAATTGCTAGCGATGCAAACCTTGCCTATGCTATAGCCACAGCTGCTACCACAGAAGAGGTAGACGAGCTAATCTTTAGATTCCAAAAATTGCAAGAGGCACAAGAGAAGTGGGCAAACACAACACCAGAGGGAATTGAGCAAGGTCTTTCAAAAGCATTTGCATCTATCAAAGAATTCTTTGCAGCCCAGGAAGAGGCTGTCAACCTAGCTTTCCAGTCAGACACCTCATACCTGACGAATGCTACAGATGGTTTAATCACAAAAGCTGCTCAGGAGATAGAGGACTACCAGTACCTACTCGACGATTTGAACTACGAGCTGGACGGCATAGCTAAGCAAGAAGATGCTATCAACAAGAAATATGACGAAAGAGTTGAAGCACTTAATAAGGTATACGAGATCAATGCAGACCTAGCAAGCCAAGAAAAGGGTAAGCTAGATATTGCCTCTGCTTTGGCATCTGGTGACATTGCAGCTGCAGCCAGGGCAATTCAGGAGCAAAGAAGGCAGCAGGCAGAGCAGCAAAGAAAGAAGTCGGAAGCGATTCTTGAGGCATCTCGTCAGAAGGAGCTAACATCCGTTACCTCTTCAAACAACAGAACCAGGCTTGATATTGAAAACGAGATTAAAGATATTACAGAGAAGATCGCAGTTATTGAAGAAGAAAGACTGGAACCAAACCAGAAGCTACTCAAGGATGCAGAACGACTCAGAGATGTAAACCTAGAAGCTATTGGTAACGATGGATACTTGAACAAGACCAAGGCCGAGTGGGCTCTAGTAGAGAATGGAATCAGACTTGCCAAGGTAGAGTCAGAGGGATATTCTACATCGATTTTGGCAGCAATTAGCAACATTGAGAAGCTTAAAGCACTTTATAATGACCCAGCAACATTTACTGCAAAGTTGCCAGAAGACTTTAACCCAGTTTCCCAAAATCCAACAGCTACAGATTCTGGATCTTCTAGCACTTCTGGATCCAGCAGCTCCTCTGGTTCGTCTACAGACCCTGACCCAACTTCATCCAAGGATCCAGGCCCAATGCCTCCATATAATCCAGGTACTGGTAAATACTGGAAGCTTAAGAATAACAAATGGACTGCAGCAACTATACCACCAAAGCCAAGCTACACTCCTCTCAATACCTACTGGAAGTTTGACACAGCCAAGGGACAGTGGACATCGGTAAAGAAGACAACAACCACTACATCTGGCGGCGGCGGAGGAAGTGTAATGTACCGCTCCACTGGTGGAATGGTTCCAAAATACTTTGCAGCAGGTGGGTATGCTCGGGGAACAGACACAGTCCCAGCAATGCTGACCCCTGGAGAGTTTGTTGTGAGAAAATATGCTGTAGATAAGTTTGGAGCAGATAACCTCAAAGCAATTAATAGTGGTGCAAACCTAGGTGGAACCATGTATAATAGTTATGAAGTAAATGTCAACGTTAAGTCAGACTCTAACCCAGATCAAATTGCCAGGGCAGTCATGAATCAGATTAAGCAAGTTGACTCACAAAGACTAAGGAGTAATAGGTTCTAATGGCAACAGCACTATACATGAGCCAAAGGCAAAAATACTCACGCCCTCAAGCACTGCTATTCTCCGAAAATCCTGGAACAATTGATTTTGTAGACCAGGGTACTGAAAATGAGCAAGTCCTATATGCTCCAGAAGGATATGAGGTAGGAGCCTTATTGCCAGAGGGAGAAGACCTGTCCCTAGCCGACCAGTTTGTAATTTTATCCGATCACAATAGAAGTGGGTTGGATTTCTCAACTAATAGAATTGAAAGCCGTGAAAGAATGGTAAACGGCAGAATGCGTTCTTACCATATTGCAGACAAGCTGGAGCTATCAGTTTCTTGGGACATGCTTCCATCTAGATCCTTTCCTGGCAGACCAGACTTTGACACCCTTGGGATAGCCCCATACTCAAAAACTGAAGAGTACACAGCCGACAACGGTGCAGGTGGCGTAGAACTAATGGACTGGTATAATAAGCACACTGATCCATTCTGGGTGTTTATATCTTACGATAATTACAAGAGCTATGGATCAATTCCAGCTGCGTATAATCAGCTAGGAAGATATAGTCAGGTAGTAGAGATGTTCATCTCTAGCTTTGACTATAGCGTGGTAAAGCGTGGAAACGGCACCTATGACTTCTGGAACATAAGCATGAGACTTGAAGAGGTCTAAATGTTTCAAAATACAGATCTTGAGTCCTACCTAACAACATCATCAACTGTAAGCAGTGATAGTCTTGTGTCTGCAGAATGGAACATGAATATTGCAGACAACATCCTGCAGGTTGGTAACTATAGATATAGGCCCTCGGAAAGAGCTTCCCTGCCAGCATCTGCACAGTCTATCTATGCCGTAGCCAACAATACTTTTGATAGCGATGACGTAGGGAATTACTATACTGATGCAACTTATTCAGACATAGTCATTGATGGCGGATTCGATGATGACGATACACCCACAACCTTTAAGTCTAGAAGGCAGAAGGAGCAGATGCTCTATTCTCTCGAAGACTGCTTGGGAAGATTTAGGCCACGTTCAGGTATCAATAAGATTAGATATTTTAACAATAACTTTATTCACTTTGCTAATAGCAGTATGGCAACTCGGCCAAGATATTATATGGGGCACAGGGACGACAAGTTTAAATATTGGACATCCTATCGCATAGATGATAACGTCGAACGTGGTATTGGAAATCAGTTAATAAACGGTTCATATTACATAGACGATGCAGCACCATTTGTTGTGTATAAAAATCCAATTCCTGCAAACAGGCTTGTAGTAAAAATGCAAACCAATGTTGGAGGATCAGACCTAGGACCCTTCTACAGCGGCTCAGGGGCCTTCTCAGACCCTTTCTACGGTGACCAGAACATGACAGTACCCTCTAAGTGGTCAGTACAATACCTAGATAATGATATTTGGATAGATGCCATATCGTTTAGTGAAAGCTCAACCAGAACAGATGGCTCAAGAATAATTAAATCAGACGGCTATGTTGAGCTACAATATGGCGTAATCATTCCAGAAAAATATAAGAATTCGTTTTTCCTTGTTGGAGAAATCTTTTCTGAAAAAGTGTTGCCAGAAACAGCTGCAGATGGTCAGTCTTATCTAGTTAAAAGACCAACTGACGTCACTGGAACATTTTATATATGGCAAGATTCGTCAGGCTCCTTCGAGTCATTTTCTCCAACTTTTGGCTGGAGCCTGGTAGAAGATGAGTCAGCTAATAATGTGTCAAATTTTGTTAACACTTTGGTATCTCCACCAGAATACACTGACCCAGTAAGCGGACGTTCTGGTTATACAGAATTCCAAGAAATATCTGGAATAAGAATCCTGGTAGATACTATGAATAAGTCGGATGCAACCTTTGATCTAATTGAGATGTCTCCAAGACTAGTGGCAGACTTGACAGATATGACAAAGTCTTTTACAGTAAATAAAACTGCTTCAGATCTAGGGGTCACTGGATTGCCAGTAGGTCAGCTTCTAGCATCTACGGGTAGCCTAGAGCTGTTTGATACTGAACTAGCATTTAGCTCGGTAAATTCAGACAGCATAATTCAAAGCTTTATATCACAAAACTTACAGATAAAGCTATATGATATTATTAAGAATTTGGATGGGTACAAGTACCACGTTCCACTAAAAACATTTTACGTAGATGGCATGGCAGAGACAAATGTGCAGACAAGGTCTACAGACCTAGTTTTAAGAGATCTATTCTTTCACCTAGAGTCAATTTCAGCACCAGAGCTAATGATACCAGATACCTCTCTAAGCTATGCAATATCTACAATCTTGGACTATGTTGGTTTTTCAAACTACACAATTAAAATGCTTGATGGTCAAGCAGAGCCTATCATTCCATATTTCTTTGTAGATTCAAATCAGACCCTAGCCGAGGTCCTAGAAAGCCTGGCGGTTTCAACACAAAGTGCCATGTTCTTTGACGAATATAATAACTTTGTAGTGATGACAAAAGAGTATCTAATGGCAAGTGAGGGCGATCGGTCTACAGACATAACGCTGCTAGGCAGCCGAGACTCTCAGGCTGCAGGTGCTTACAAGAACCTGTCAAACGGATTATCTAAGGCAAACATTATAGAGATTGCCTCTAAAGAAAACCGTGTATACAATGATGGAATTGTTAGGTATACTCCAAGGTATATTCAGAAAAACTACAAGAACATTGGATCTGCAGACAAGTTACAAAGGGACATTAACTGGGTATACAAGGCATCAGAGCTTTGGGAGGTAGCCCCAGAAAGCAGTGTAACTTCACAGAATGAAACACTTGGAACGCAAGAGTCTTATACGCTAGGGGCATACCCAATCAATTCGGACATCCCATCCTCAGAGCCATCAGTATACAATGGTGCAGTAATCAATAACACAATTGACATTGGCGAAGCAGTCAACTTCATGGCTAGGTATAGCGGTTACCTGTATGCAAATGGAGAAATTATTAAGTTTGACGCTGTTCAGTATAGCGTGCCAGGACTGTCGGAAATAGAGTCAACCGATGGGAATGTTTGGATTACAAGTGTAAAAGATTACCAAAAGTATTTTGCAAAGATTCCATTTAACGGAAAGATGTACCCTACTGGTTTGGTTAGAATATTTACAGAGCCAGAGTACGAAGTCGTCGATGGAGTGACAAGGCTTAAGCCAGGTTCAATAGCTAGAAATGGAAGAGCCCAATTTGGTACACAGATTACAGAACACTCTGCAGGACTAGATTCATATTGGCATGACAACGCTAATGTTAAAGGCTGTAAGATGCGTGCCAATCTCATATTCGGCATTGAGGATTCTAGCAATATAACTGCAGGCCTACGTGGCGTAACACTAGAAAGCGGAGCAGCTGGAACCGATAGAGCTGTCGGTGTTGCAAGCTCTAGGAATGGAATTATAAAGAATTATCTAGCATCTAACTTTCCAAAAGATGTAAATGTTGATAGGCTACTGTCAACACAGACAGGAACTGTCCAAGCATCAGCACTAGTAATGACTGGTGGAAACTTTGCCAGTACGCAAGACCCACTTAATTATATCTCCTATGTTCACAAGCCACTGTCTGATAACTTCAAACATTTTGGGACTAGGCTTAGGATTGTTGGCAAGAGTCAGAACAATGAGATAAACTTTCAGACGCCTTATGGAAGCACACCATATTACAATGGAGTTAGCGGCGGTAGTGCAGGCCTCGCATGCCTGATCAATCCAGAAACTAACAATGGATACTACTACGAAATTATAGCACTAGACACTGTCGACACAAAGAGTATTGAAAATAAAGACTCAATGTTTAATATTGTATTCTACAAAATTATGAAAGATGCCACCACAGGCGAGGCAGTGCCAGTAATGCTTTGGGGAGGAATCACAAAGATAACGGTAGATAGCGGTGACTTCGTAGGTCAGTATAGAATGGTGGCAGAGGAAAATCCTAGCGTATATGATCTAGCGGTAGAGTATGAAGATATCGGCACGACAAGAACCTTTTACCTTTATCTAAATAATAAGCTTATCAGAACTGTAAATGATCTAAGTCCACTGCCAGTATACAATAACATGGCACTATTTATACGTGGAGCATCTCGTGCAATGTTTGAAAATATATATGCTATCGGATCAAACTATTCTCAAAACCCATCTTTAGCAGTTGATCTGCCAACGAGCACAGCTTTTAGCTCAGGAGAGATAAGCCTCAGCGAGTCATTCAGAAAGTACTCAATGAGCGGCATCGTGCAATCTACAGTGCTGTCTGGTATAAGTCCAGCAGAAGATCCTAAGTACAACCTATACTTTGATGAGTTTGGAACAATTATGAGAGAGGCTGCTTACTTTAATGTGAGATATGAAAAGGCATATCCAGCACTATATGCAAGACTAGCACCAACATTTAATAGGATTAAGACATATACCGTCTCTGGCTTTATGGCAGGGGCATATGGAGCAGAGTTCATGGTATTTAACGCAACTGACTCTACCATAGACCTAAGCGAAAATAGCGGAAACTATCTTAAGATTCAGGGAATTGCATTCACCCAAAAGTCATCTAATGAGTTAACCGTGGACTCACATTTTTCCAATAGAGGATCATTTTATGATTCGGCAGTATCCAATGATCCAGAGAGCATTTCTCCAATTGTCTCTAGAGAAGAATACAACAGAATTAAGAATAGTCGGATTAAGTATGGTAAGAATGAGTTTGTCTTAGATGCATCCTACATCCAAAGCCAGGACGCAGCCTCTGACATGATGGAATGGATTGTGTCAAAAATAATGAAGCCTAGAGCTTCCCTTGGAATAAAGGTCTTTCCTAATTCCATGATCCAGCTTGGAGACATCGTAAAGATTGAATACAAGTCAGACTCGGGAAAGGACCTTGCGATTGATTCCACTAAGCGTTTTGTAGTATATAATATAGAATATTCCAGAATGTCTTCTGGTCCAGAAATGACGTTGTATGTAAGCGAGGTGTCATAATATGGTTTCAGCTGAAGCAAACCTTCCAGAGTCTAGCTCTTCATCTTCTTCATCTGTGAAGGAAGCCACCCCAGACATTATTCTGGATGACCAGTCAATAGAGATAGATGAGGGTATCTTTAACATTGCCCTAGAGCAGTTGTCTGCTCAAGAGATCATAACCATATCTAGACACGATACAATTAACGGCCAAACAGTTGCTTATCAGCCAATTAAGAATCTCGCACAACTTGCTGTCAAGTATGGACCCCAGACAATAATTCCAGTACAGAATTCATCACGGGCATTTTTTAACAATTTCTCTATCAAGCTAGAGGACTACCTTCCCAATGAGGGCAATGGCCTAGGTGGACTTTATGTCTATATGAACTCAGAAAACTCTATTGTGATTGAGTTGGTTGGATTGGCAGAAGATGAGCAAGTTGAACTTCAGATACTAAGCTCAGGCCAGATTATTAATGATACAATATACTAGAGGAAAAAATGATAACTAACACAGGAAAAGACATTCTAGCCAAGTACTTGATTGGCCACGTTCCGTCATACGCATCATATTTGGCTTTTGGCTGTGGTGCAGCACCGCTATCTACATCAGATAACTTTAACCTATCATCATACGAGCAGAAGGAAAGCCTAGACTTTGAGATGTTTAGGGCACCTATTATCTCTAGAGGATATGTTACTCAAAATGTTTTAGACGAGAACGGTGACGTTACGGTTGACGGCGATGGAAACCCAGTACAGTATACCGAGATAGTTTTTACATCAGAGCTACCAACTTCAGAAAGATATGAGATTACGGAGATTGGTCTATACTCTGCAGGAACAAACCCAGTAACAAGCTCTAATCAAAGTAGAAATATTTATACATTTACTAACACAGAAAACTGGGAGTACCACACTAGCGTTTCTGCAACTGACATTCCTGTACACCCAGATACTCTCTATAACCTTGCAGACGGAACTCCTGGAGGATTGGAGTCGAGTATCAATGTTGAAGAGAAAGTTTTCCAGGCAAATGCAGACGACATCGTGCTTGATGACACGGTAAGAACTCAAAGAAACGAAAGACCAAGGTTTTTAAATAGCGTAATATTTATGCGTGGAGACACATCGTCAGTGCTTGGAACTGGAGATAATCTCTACGTAGAGTCAGATCCAGAAAGCGTTGACTACGATCCAACTCATATTCACTTAAATGGCATCCAGCTTGATCTGGATAAGTACTCTGCAAAGGATGAGCTCAGGCTCGCATTCTCAGTTATTAATAAGAATGCAGACAGCACTGCCCCAACAGATATTAAAATTATAGTGGAGTTTGCTACGCCAGAAGGCAGCGGAACCCAGCAGTATGCCAGATTCAAGACTCACCTTCTATCTACTACAAGTGATTTTGCTAATAACAGATATTTTGTTGTAAGCAAAAGGCTGGAAGAGTTAGACAAAAGCTCAGAGTTTTCCTGGCAGGGAGCGAGCGTAGTTAAGATTTATGCATCTGCCATAAGCGGAGGAGACTTCTCATCAGACTACTACATAGCACTTGACGCTATGCGTGTAGAAAACCTGAACTCCGTAAGCCCAGTCTATGGACTAACAGGGTACACAGTAACAAAGACAGACTCAGGACTCCCAATCTTAAAGGCACCAAACACTGCCAACCTTGTGGAATTTAGATTTGCAATGGATGTAGCGTAATGGCCGATAGCAATATTAAAAAAATCATTATTCGTCAGTCAGAGCTGCCGCCTCTAAACACAGATGAAGAGAAGTATGTTGTAAGATTTAGGATAGTGTCGGAAGACAAGAACAGGGTTTCTCACTGGTCACCACAGCACCTTCTTGAGCCAAAGCCACTTGAGATTGCCGAGGACGACAGGATCTCTGTCACTAGTGGCAATGGACTATTGGCTATATCTTGGGAAGAGCTTGAGCCAGGATCAATCGCACCTTATGATGTGTGGGTTGCTTGGGGTACGCAGTCTGGAAGCACTGGCTTGTCAGAGTTTAAAGCTACTGTAGCTGGAAACTATGTCACTATACCAATCCCAGATGGAAAGGTTTCTGCACAAGTCTTTATTCAAAACATGACTGTGCCAAGAAAGCAGCTGCCGTCCTTAGTTGTTGCTCAGACTAGCGTGCTAGACTTGAATGTGGTATAATTAAACCATGGCCATTATTCCACTACCAGAGCGAGGACAACCGCTAGACCTTGCATATGTCTATCAGCTAGCTAATGCTATCAATGATCTGTCTGCACAGGTATCTCCATCTACTGCAAAGTATACAACAATTGATACTGCAGTTGGTAAACAGACCCTAAGGACAGCTGACTCAAAGGTTCTTGGCGGTATTATCCCAGTGACCAACAACAGTATTGTTACAGCTGGTAACGAGCGATCATTCTTTTATGACTTTCCAGCAGACTTTAAATACGCACCGATTGCAACGGCAACGGCAGTAAATATCGGAGACACCCCAGCAGGTAAAAATGTTACAGTAATTCTTACTTCAGTAAGCAATGCCAGAATTGAGGGCATTGTTAGATTTGGAACATCTGGTGAGGTATCTATTTCTGTTAACTTAATCGCAATTGGTGTGCCTAACTAGTAGGAACCCATGGCTCCCAATCCAAAGCGTGGGTATAGGACTCGTGAAGAATATAACGAGGCCCCAATAATTCCTGGAAATAAAAAGGTATGGTTTTTAAATGGAGATTTGGTACGGGTTCATCATCTTAACAGGTCTAATGGAATTATGTCTGTTTATAATATTATTCAAGATAGAATTGAAAGCTGTCTTATCTCGGACTTTAAAAAGAATAGAAAACGTGCGTACACTGTTGGTGAAACAGCAGACCTAGTAAACAGACACAAGAAGTATATGCCAAGTCTAATGAAGCGTGGAGTTATTCCTCATCCAACTGGATCACAAAAGGGAGGACAGACGGCGTGGCAAGTAAGAAGTTATTATTCTGAGACACAGGTGAGAGAAATTCGTGATATACTAGCTACCTACCATATGGGAAGACCTCGCAAAGATGGACTTATCACTAATGATATAACACCATCCAATCAGGAGTTGACAAGGCGTATGGGCGATGGTATACTGACTTATACGAGAACAGAAGATGGGAGATTCATTCCAGTTTGGTCTGAATCAATTTAAGAGAGAGAATCGGGTATGAATAACGAAGACACCAGGGTAAGGGTAGCACTTGGCTACACCCTAAATCTAGGAAATTTTCAGTCATTGCGTATTGACCTAGAGATTACAGATAGCAAGCGTGAAGGCGAGAATACAGATCAGGCATTTACCAGAATCTACGAGTACGTAGAGACTAAACTGTCAGAGAAGGTACAAGAGGCCTCTGCGGAGCTAGAGAGTAAGTAATGGCTGATCGCAAGGAACGTTTTGCCTTGCTGAGTCGCTACAGTAAACTTCATACTGCAAGGTATGAGGAAAGACCGCAAGTCAATTTAAATGTTGAGCAATGGGCAGCAGATGCCTTAGTTGACTCATACGGTTTACAAGAATGCTACGATCTGCTAGAATATTATTTTAGTGTAGCACCAAGTCCCAACTGGAAATACTTTGCACATTATGCTCAGGATATTATTAATCGTCAGCAACAGTATAAGCAGGATCTAGAAGAGCGTAAACAACGCAGACAACAAGCGAAGAAGTGGTTAAGTGAGTAATACAGAATCCAAACTAATATCAGCTGTCCTTAAGGATAAGCAGGTCCACGTGCTGCTTCAGGCAAACGTAGACAATCTGATGTCAAGCCACGGAGATATCTGGCAATTCATCAGAACATACTTTGAAAAAAATGGTGCTACCCCACCAGTAGATTTAGTCGTAGACAAGTTTAGAGACTTTCACCCAGAAGAGGGTGTCGGAGCTACGAAGCACCACCTAGAAGAGCTTCAGTCAGAGTTTATGCATAACAGTCTTAAAGAGGTTCTAAGAACTGCTGCAGGCGACATTCAGGCTAATAAAACTACAGAAGCACTAGAAATGCTAATCTCTAAAACTGCAGAGCTCAAGAAAGGCTCAGCAGCAATTCGAGATATTGATGCCACAGACCTAGAGTCTGCAGTTGCATATTACGAACAACAGAAAGAGCTTGCAGAACTTGGCATAACTGGAATTAAGACTGGCCTACCAGGCTTTGATGACTACCTTCCAGCTGGCATTATGCCAGGACAGCTTGGAGTATTCCTAGCTTATCCAGGTATTGGTAAGTCGTGGCTATCCCTATACTTTGCGGTACAGGCATGGAAACAGGGCAAGTCTCCAATGGTAGTAAGTCTTGAGATGAGCGAGACAGAAGTTCGTAACCGTGTATTTACGATTATGGGTGATGGTCTATTCTCACACCGTAAGCTAAGCTCAGGTCAGGTAGATCTAGATATGCTTAAGAAGTGGCATAAGGAAAAGGTACAAGGAAAGCCAGAGTTTCACATCATCTCAAATGACTCAGGTGGCGAGGTGACTCCTTCTGTTCTTCGTGGAAAGATTGACCAGTACAAGCCTGACTTTATTATCGTAGACTACCTACAGCTAATGTCTCCTAATCAAAAGGCAGATAGCGAAACTGTTAGGATGAAGAATCTTTCTCGTGAGCTTAAGCTTATGGCTATCTCAGAAGAGGTACCAATCATAGCTATCTCCTCAGCGACTCCAGATGACGTTACAAAGCTAGATACCGTTCCAACCCTAGGTCAGACTGCCTGGAGCCGTCAGATAGCCTACGATGCCGACTGGGTAATGGCTCTAGGGCGTGGACCTAACTCAGACGTTATTGAGTGTGTGTTTAGGAAGAACCGTAACGGATTTATGGGTGAGTTCTTTGTGCAGGCTGACTTTGATAAAGGTTACTATAAGTACAAAGATTTTGAAGATAACTAGTATAATGGTTGTATGAGTTACGTACATCATAGGCCTATTAAAAGGTTTAGCCTAGAAGGAATCATCCATGATGATTCTCAGATCATGCGTCTGAAGGCTGAATACGTTAGGCTATTATGGACAAGCATGCGAATGTCTGGATATGTTCCAAGATTGGATGTTGACTTAGACTTCACAACAAGCTATAATGAAAAAGCACAATATTTTGAATTTGAATTATCGGTATATGGAACTTATTTAGGGAAAAGAAAGAGCGAATGGATACTAGGACTAGACGGATCAAGAGCGATACATACTCACCAGATCAAATCAAGCGTGTACTCACAGGCAGCGGCCTCACAGTAGAGACAGAGATTGATACTGACTATATCCTGTTTTGCCCATTTCACCCAAACCACAGAACTCCAGCAGGAGAAGTAGATAAATTTAAAGGTACCTTCTTTTGCTTTTCTTGCCACCATGTGGCTAGCCTTACAGAGCTGGTTATGCATGCAACAGGCAGATCCTACTTCGAGTCAATTAGATTTATTAAGGCTAGAGAACAGCAGACCAATATTCAAGAAGATGTCGCCAAAGCTTTGGTAGTAAAGCCAGACTATGTTCCATACGACAAGGAAGTTCTTCTTAGGTTAAACAATGAAGCCTTGTCTAGCCCTAGGGCTTTAGAATATTTTGCAGGTAGGAGTATAACCAAAGAGTCTATGTCTAAGTTTAAGCTAGGATACTCCTCCAAGCAAGACATGGTTACTGTACCAGTCAGTGCACCTGACGGCATGCCAGTTGGTTTTGTGGGCAGGTCTGTAGAGGGCAAGGTTTTTAAAAATACTCCAGGACTACCAAAAGCAAAAGTACTCTTTAACTTGCATAGAGTTAGAAACGAAGATACGATTTATGTGGTAGAATCTTCTTTCGATGCAATTAGGCTAGACCAGTGTGGGCTTCCTGCAGTCGCCACCCTGGGAGCTAACGTGTCAAACCTACAAATAGACTTGCTACAAAAATACTTCAATAACATTTATGTTGTTGCAGACAATGATGAAGCAGGCGGTAACATGAAGACCAGGATCTATGAAAAGCTTAGTTCTCGTGTAACCGTGATTCAACTAGACAAACAATACAAAGATATAGGCGAAATGAATGACGACGAAATAAAAAAGCTCAACATATCGTTTGACAAGTCAATATCCGCCATGCTACAATAAATAAACAAAACAAGGAGAAAAAATGAGCGTAATTAAAGGGCTAAAAGATATCAATGCACTGCTTGATAAGCCAAAGTATGACTCCAGCGGTCCAAAGGTTCGTTGGGTAAAGCTAGCAGACGGACAGTCCGCTAAGATTCGTTTTGCAGAAGAGCTAGATTCTGAGTCTGCTCACTATGCAGAAGAGCGTGGACTTTCTGTAGTCATTGCACAGCACACAAATCCCAAAGACTACAAGCGTATGGCAGCATGTACTCAGGAGTCTGAGGGTCGCTGCTTTGCTTGCGAGATGGCCCGTAAGGAGCCAAAGGCTGGCTGGCGTTCAAAGCTACGCTTCTACTGCAACGTGCTAGTAGATGACGGGCTAGAGGATCCATATATTGCTGTATGGTCCCAGGGTGTAAGCAAGCAGTCTGCATTTAACACCATTCGTGAGTATGCACTAGAGACTGGAAGCATTTCCAATCTTACGTGGAAGCTAAAGCGTAACGGTCAGGGAACAGAGACAAACTACACTCTTATCCCAACTGGACCAGACTCTGAGCCATACGACTGGTCAACTCACGAGTTCCACAACCTAGAAAAGGTTGTAAGGGAGATCCCTTATCCAGAGCAGGAGTCCTTCTACTTTGGATTTGATGCTCCATCCGTAACCTCTACCAATATCGACTGGTAGGGGCTAGGTTGAGCTATAACGGACTTCACGTACATACACATTTCTCACTCTTCGACGGTATTGCAACTCCAGAAGAGTACCTAACACGTGCCAAAGAACTTGGCATGTCTTCCCTAGCAATTACAGATCACGGTTCGCTTTCTGGTCACAGAGAGTTCTACCGTATCGCTAAGGAAAAGGGCATCAAGCCAGTATTGGGTATTGAGGGGTATATTACTAACGATAGGAAGGACCAGCGTGCTACAGATGTACGTGACGGCCTACTAGACCTAGTGTATAACCACATTATTGTGCTTGCAAAGAATAGTGTTGGACTTGAAAACCTGAATAAGCTCAACGAAATTGCGTGGACTGAAGGATTCTTCAAGAAGCCACGCTTTGACTATGAGGTTCTAGAGAGGCATTCGGAGGGACTAATTGTTCTTTCTGGGTGTCTCTCTGGTGCCCTAGCAAAAGCTATTGAGGCAGAAGAGCTTGCAGAAGCCAAGCGTATTATCGAGTGGCACAAGCGTGTGTTTAAAGATGACTTCTATATTGAGGTTATGCCTCACAATCCACCAGAAGTAAACAAGCAGTTACTAGAGTTAGCTGATAAGTATGATGTTACACCAATTGTGACACCAGACTGCCACCACGCACACACTGGTCAAAAAGAAATCCAAGAGCTTAAGCTAATCCTGAACAGCTATTCAAACAAAGTTGAGAAGGATGCCACATACGAGAAGTCCAAGAAGTACGATAACCTTATGGATCGTCTAGACTATCTATATGGAGAAAGACAGATTAGCTTTTCTAAGTTCGACATTCACCTTCTATCTGATGAAGAGATGAGGGCTGCTATGCAGGCCCAGGGGATTGACCGTGAAGACATGTATTCTGCAACCCAAGAGGTAGCGGACAAAGTAGAAGACTATAAGATTAAGGATCACCTAGATCTATTGCCAGTGCAGTATCAGGATCCAGACAAAGAGCTATACGAGCTAGCTGTCGCAGGACTGAAAGATCGTGGGATACACACAGACGAATATCTTGCAAGGCTAGACGAAGAGCTTAAGGTAATTAGGGATAAGAACTTTGGTCCTTACTTTCTAGTAGTGCGAAGCATGATTGCCTGGGCAAAAAAAGAAGGAATCATGGTGGGGCCAGGACGTGGTTCTGCAGCAGGCTCTCTTCTTTGTTATGCACTTAGGATTACTGACATTGACCCCATTCAGCATGGTCTTCTGTTCTTTAGGTTCATTAACCCTGAGCGTAATGACTTTCCTGATATTGATACAGATATTCAGGACTCTAGACGTGATGAGGTAAAAGACTACCTAGTTAGACAGTACAAGCACGTAGCTTCTATTGCTACATTCCTGCAGTTCAAGGATAAGGGTGTTGTACGAGATATTGCACGTGTACTACATATACCACTGAGTGATGTCAACAAGGTTCTAAAGGTTATTGACACCTGGGACGATTACTGCTACTCAAAGCAAGCAACATGGTTTCGTGAAAAGTATCCAGAAATTGAGGCATATGGAGACCAACTCCGTGGTCGTATTCGTGGTACTGGAATTCACGCTGCTGGCGTTGTTACTTCTAAGCAGCCCATTTTTAAGTTTGCACCAATGGAGACCAGGACTGCACCAGGAACCAAGGAGCGTATTCCTGTTGTTGGGGTAGACATGGAGGAGGCAGAGCGTATTGGTCTAATTAAGATTGATGCACTAGGTCTAAAGACTTTGTCAGTTCTAAGAGATACCCTAGATATTATTGAGGATCGTCACGGCAAAAAACTAGACCTGCTATCAACAGACATGGAAGACCCAAAAGTCTATCAGATGCTCTCTGACGGCTTTACAAAGGGTGTTTTTCAGTGTGAGGCAACCCCATATACAAACCTTCTTGTAAAGATGGGCGTAAAGAATTTTGCAGAGCTAGCGGCGTCAAACGCCTTAGTACGTCCAGGTGCTGCTAATACTATTGGTAAAGACTACATTGCTCGTAAGCATGGTAAGCAGAACATTAGCTACCACCACCAGGTAATGAAGGCTTTTACAGCAGAGACCTATGGATGCATCCTATACCAGGAACAGGTTATGCAGGCTTGTACAGAGCTTGGTGGCATGTCCATGGCAGAGGCAGACAAGGTTCGTAAGATCATTGGAAAGAAGAAAGATGCCAAAGAGTTTGACGTATTTAAGGACCGCTTTGTTGCTGGTGCTTCAAAGTTTCTCAGCCCTAATGTGGCTCTTGACCTATGGCATGATTTTGAAGCCCACGCAGGGTATTCGTTCAATAAGTCGCACGCTGTTGCGTACTCTACGCTATCGTACTGGACGGCATGGCTAAAGACTTACTATCCTCTAGAGTTTATGTATTCTATCCTTAAGAACGAGAAGGACAAGGATGCACGCACCGAGTACCTTATTGAGGCAAAGCGTATGGGGATTAGCATCAAGCTTCCACACATTAATGACTCAGATGCTGACTTTAAGATTGAGGGCAAGGGGATCAGATTCGGTCTCACTGGAATCAAGTATATCTCTGACAATATTGCAGAGAAGTTTATTGCACGTAGGCCATTCACCTCTTATGCAGAGCTAGAGCAGTTTACAGTAGACAAGGGTAGCGGTGTCAACACCAGATCATTGTCATCCCTGAGACTCATTGGTGCAGCGACATTTTATGATAATCCTAGAAACGAGGAAGAGGTTCGGGAAAACTTATACGAGTACCTGAACCTTCCAGAGTTTAATATTTCTGTTCCACAACACTTCTATGCATTTGTCAATGATGTAGAAGAGTTCGAGGAGAAGGGTGCCTTTGTACTTATGGGAATGGTAAAGTCAATCAAGCGTGGGAAGGGATGGTCTAGAGTTGAGGTATTGGACAAGACGGGAAGCGTTGGAATCTTTGATGAAGAGCAGACAGCTATCGAGCCAGGCCGTACGTATCTTTTACTGGCTAGTGATAATAGGATTGTTAGTTATGTTCCTATAGATGAGCTAGGCAAGTCTGAGTCAGCTTTGGTTAGATACCTAAACTACAAACAACTTCCATATAAGGATGACCAGATGTACGTTGTGTCTTTTAACCCTAGGGTCACTAAGGCTGGAAAGAAGATGGCCTCAATGACTTTGGCTGACTCTTCTAGGGAGCTACACCCAGTAACAGTATTCCCAACTACGTTTGCAAAGGCTTACATGAAGATCAAAGAAGGAAATGCATACACATTTTCTTTTGGAAAAACAAAAGATGGAACCGTTATATTGGAGGATATAATTGACAACAATTGATGAAGCATTAGCACTACTAGATCCTAAGATTAGAAAGCGTCTAGGGCCCGCTGTGGGCATTAAAACAGAATTCCAGGCTACTCCTAGCCCAGGTCTTAATAAGGCCTTAGGAGGCGGTCTGCCGTACGGTAGACAGGTACTCCTGTGGGGCAGCAAGTCCAGTGCAAAGTCTTCCCTATGCCTACAGACAATAGGTATGGCACAGAAAGATGGAAAGCTGTGTGCTTGGGTGGATGCAGAAATGTCCTACGATGAAGAGTGGGCAAAAAAGCTTGGAGTAGATACGAGCCAGCTAATTTACTCAGAGGCGAGAAGCATTAATGACATGGTTGATGTGACAGTCGCTCTATTGCATGCAGGAGTAGACCTAATTGTTATTGACTCAATTAGTTCACTACTACCAGCGGTATACTTTGAGAAGGACTCTACAGAGCTGAAGGATCTAGACAAGACTAAGCAGATTGGTGCAGAGTCTAAGGATCTAAAGCATGCATGGATGATGATTAACTATGCAAACAACCAGGAGAAGCCATCGCTAATTATTGCTATCTCTCAGGCACGAAACAATATTACACCAACTTATACACAAGCTGTACCAACTGGAGGAAATGCTACGCAGTTCTTTTCGTCTACTATTGTAAAACTATTCTCGTCATCATCTGACGGACAGGCTATTAAAAAGAAGATTAAAGTTGGAGACAAGCTTATTGAGCAAAAGGTTGGCCGCAAGGTACGCTGGGACGTACTAAATTCAAAGACCTCTGCTCCTGGAGAGTCTGCAGAGTATGATTTCTACTTTAGGGGCGACATGATTGGTATTGATGAGGTTGGAGATCTTGTAGACACAGCAGAGATGAATGGTTACGTAGAGAGAACTGGTGCTTGGTACCTGTTGCCAGACGGCAATAAGGTTCAAGGACGAGACGCTTTCGTTGACTATGTAAGAGAAAACGAATCGTTCCAAGAAGAACTGAGGGTAAAGCTTAATGGGTAGGTATTCTATTTATCATGGAGAATTCTTGTGTCAAGTTTGTAAGGCAGAGGTATCAACCCTCAGACATTATCAAGACGACAAGCTTCTGACATGGATGTGCCCAGATAAGCATTTGTCAGAGGTTAGTCTAGATCCAAAGAGAAAGAAAGCCGACTTTATTAATGAGTGAGCGTGGAGAGACCAAGAGGCTAGGTGCCCAGGGCATCAAAAACTCTGGTAGAGGAAACAAAAAAGGTGATGCTACTTGGGAGAACTTTACTGTAGACTTTAAAGAATATCCAAAGGGCTTTACCGTTAATCAAGACAACTGGGCAAAGGCTGTAACTGATGCCTTGCGTAATGGCAACGATCCTGCTATAGTAGTAGTATTGGGTGAAACTAATCGTAAAACAAGACTAGCAATAATTGAACTAGAATTACTAGAACAGCTAGTAGAAGAGAGTAAGAAGTAATGAAAACACTATATCTAGATATCGAGACAACACCAATTAAAGCTTATGTGTGGGGCCTATGGGACCAGAACGTAAGTATTGATCAGATCATTGAGCCAACCGAGATGCTATGCTTTGGTGCCAGGTGGGGCGGTACAAAGAAGGTCATCTTTAAGTCAGTACATCACGATGGCAAGAAGGCAATGCTACAGGAGCTACATGCCCTCATGGAGGAGGCCGATGTCCTAGTTGGGTGGAACTCAGCAGCATTTGACCATAAGCACATTAACCGTGAGTTCCTTGAGAATGGCATGGCACCACCATCAACAGTTAAAGACCTGGACCTTATGTCAATTGTTAAGGCTAACTTCCAGTTCCCATCCAACAAGCTAGACTATGTCGCACAAAAGCTTGGCGTTGGTGCAAAGGTAAAGCACTCAGGATTTAGCCTATGGATTAGGTGCATGGAGGGAGATGCCAAGGCGTGGGTAGAGATGAAGAAGTATCAGATCCAGGATGTCAATCTCCTAGTGGATCTGTATGACATTCTTTTACCATGGTTTGTAGGCAAGGCAACCGTTACTAGTAAAGATAAGCAGAATATAGTGAACGGCGAATCTATGGTATAATTCTACTATGGAAAAATTTACAGCCCCAGAGATGTGGGACTACCTGTCTGACGATATGTCTAACTATTTGTCTGACTTGCCATTTTATGTAAATGATGCTTTATCTGATGATCAAGTTTTTAGAGTAACAAAAATTATTGAAGATACTTTATCACAAAATAGTAATGCAGAGTACAATCTTGTTAATGGCGGACAGGAAGAGTATCGTGGAAATAGGTGGTACGACCCCAAAAAGGTTGTTCATATGTCTAGGGAAATGGTAGAGTATGATGTTCCAGAAGATATTGAAAATCTTATGGATAGCATCGTTAAACCACTTTATCGTGGTGAATTGAGGCTGGCACATTGGAACTATATAGATTATGATTTAAGGCACGGGGATGGGCGTTACGCCCCTTCCTTGCCTCCTCATATTGATAATAGCGAAGATCTTCTTACGTTTAATTATATGTTAGACGGAAATATAGATTGGGACCTATATATTGACAACGAAAAATATCAGCTAAAGAAAGGCCAAGCTATTGTCTTTAGTGCATTAAACCAGCCTCACTTTAGACCAAAGCGAAAATGGAAAAGGGGAGAGTTTGTAAAAATTCTAACATTTGACTACTCACCCCCATCCGACTTTAGATTTACTGGAAAAGATTATGCACTGGATCCAGGAAAGTTTCCAGAAAGGCTTAAGCCATATTTGGATTCGGTGAACAAGCACCCAAAGATGCAGGCAGCCTGGATGCTTTACAACTCTCTTGGAAAAAAAGAAGGCATTTCGGACCCAGAGACACACGGTACTTGGGAGGAAACCGATGAACTTTGATCAACCAAATCTAATTGTCAAAGACATTTTTACAGATATAGAAATTGCTCAGATCTATGGGCATATTAACAATACTCCAGAAGACAGGAAGCAGGTTGTAGAAGTTTTTTCTCACCAAGCATATCATAGCTGGATGCCTCAAAATATTGTAGAGACAATCACCAGAGCAGCTCAATCAACGACCGACATTCCGATTGTTCTTAGAGAGCTATCGTTTGCTAGATACGCAAAGTTCGATGATGCACCGAAGATACAACTAACTCCACATACAGATCAGACTTTCAGGGAGCCTCGGCTGACATTTGATATTCAGCTAGATTCAAATAGGACATGGCCCCTGGTTGTAGAGGGTCGTTCGTATACTTTGCAGAATAATGAGGCTCTTACATTCTCAGGCACTCATCAGGTTCACTGGAGAGAAAAGGTAGAGTTTCTAGAAGATGATTATATGGACATGGTCTTTGCTCACTTTAGTGCCGCAGACTATGTACCAGAAGAGCTCGGAAAATTTGATGTAAATGACTTGTCAAATATGGCAGAACATGATAAGCTTATGACAGATAAGCGAGAATACTGGGAAAAAATTTATAACGAAAGTTAGGGTATGACAGATAAAACAACTTTAGAATCAGTTAATGGTTTGGCAGAAATCGCAGACTTCATGCAAGATGAAGAGCTAACGCAGGCACTAACAATGGTGGCTAAGTTAATTCTTAAACCAGATATCCCCATTCAGGTAGCAACACTGGAGATCGTAAGGCTGCAAGCAATTGCTGCAAAGATGTCTCTTAAAGCAACATGGATGGTAAACGTAGATAAGGGAGATAGAGCAAAGAAGAATATATACTTCACAACTGCAGAGGCCGTAAATGACCTTGTGGCAGCACTCAAGTATATTGCTCGATAGAAAATATGGCAAAAAATTTATTAAACCAGGTAATGCTTAAAGCTGCACAACAAAAGTCATTCCTTAATACTAAAGATCTAGTAGATAGGATTAACTCTGGCTATACAGTTAAGAGAGTCTCTAAGCACACCCAGAAGAAGACATTCGCTCCTTCAACTATTGCTTATGGGCACGGAGAGTGCCCAAGGTATTGGTACATAGCTTTTGACGGCACAGAGTTCCACGACAGTGCAGATGCCTACGGTGCTGCAAATATGACAGCTGGAACAAAGTCTCACGAGAGAATCCAGGAGGCAATGGGAAACGTAGACGACTTCCTGATTGACTCTGAGTTTAAGATTACAGCGAATGACCCACCAATATTTGGCTTTGGGGATGTTATGCTAAAATGGGATGGCAAGGAGCTTCTTGGTGAAATCAAGACAATGCCACAAGAAGGGTTTGAATATCGCAAGGCAGCTGGTAAGCCAAAGCTAGGACACCTAGTTCAATTGCTTATCTATATGAAGATTCTAAATAAGACAGAAGCTGTTCTTATTTATGAAAACAAAAATAATCATGAGCTACTGATTCTACCAGTAGAGATTAGTGATTATTATATTAAGTGGGTAAATGGCACATTTGACTGGTTGAGGTCAGTTCGTAAGGCTTGGGTTGACAGAACCCTTCCTGAAAAGAACTACCGATCTAACTCAAAGATTTGCAAGACATGTCCTGTAAAGGCAACTTGTGATGTGGCTGGTAAGGGAGACATTAAACTATTATCTCTGGAGCCGATAGATGAAAAGCAAGCACTGCCAGTGGTGTGACCACGCCTTTGAGACTGAGATCTCTTACCAAATATATTGTTGTGCTGAATGCCGAGAGGCAGCCACAAAAGAAAAGATTGCAGCAAGGTATAACCAAACTCGTAGAACTAGGCGTAAGGGCAAAGATCGTCCATGCAAAAACTGTGGAAAACAGCTGTCCATCTACAATGACGGAGACCTTTGTGAAACTTGTGTGACTGACCCTAGAGATTTAAAGGGTGCACTAAAAGAAATAAAGAGGCTTATCAATGGTAAGGAATAAACTTTTTTCTGTAGACGCAAGCACAACTAGCATGGCTTTTGCAATCTTTGATGGAGAGGCTCTTGTATCATACGGTAAGATCAACTTTGAGGGTAAGTCTATATATGCAAGAGTGGCAGATGCAGGCAGAAAATGCAGAGCCTTTTTCGAAGAGTTTCCAGAGATAAAAAATCTTGTTATTGAGCACACTGTATTTATGAATAGCCCTAAGACAGCCGCAGACCTTGCCCTTGTGCAAGGAGCCTTGCTTGGTGCGGCAGCACAGTCTGGCATCACTCTTGCAGGAGCAGTTAACCCAATTGCTTGGCAGAGTTATTTGGGGAATAAGAAGATGACTAAAACTGAACAGTTTGAGCTTACAAAAGAATTCCCAGGCAAGTCAAAGACATGGTATAAGAATAAAGAGCGTGAAATACGTAAACAAAGAACTATGAATATTATTAAGATAAACTACGATAGAGATATACTAGACAATGATGTTGCAGATGCGGTTGGTGTTGGACATTACGCAATTGGAAACTGGGCAAAGGTGGTTGACAAAGATGGCTAAATCTGCTAAACTATATACAAATGAGTTGTGGTTAAAGAAACGTTTCCACATGGACAAGAAGACACCAGAGCAAATTGCCCAGGAATGCGGTGTAAGCGTAGAGACTGTTTACGTTTACCTGGCAAAGTTTGGGCTAAGAAAGTCGAGAAGGTAATGGCACGTCGTAATAAAGCAGTAGTAGCCCCAAGTCACTTTGTTACAGAGCCCTACATGGAGCTAGATGGTTTTCCAATTAACGCAGGAGACACCATCAAAGTAAAGGGTGAGTATGGCACCAAGTTTAAGTTTGTAGGAGTTACTACCAATGAGCTTACTGGATCGCAGTGGGTAGACTGCTTTGAGATTTTTAGAGGAAAGGCACAGCAGTTCCGTGCATTTAAGGAGGACCGTATCAAGCGTGTGCCTCAGAGGGGAAAGAGGGCCAAGCGTGTCAATTGAGGACCTAACAGTAGAGCACCTAGATCAAGTAAATAGAGTTGTTGAAAAGTACCTAGCAGGAACACCAGAAACACAGATCTCCAAAGAGCTTGCAATTCCTAGGCAGAAGGTTGTTGGCTATATCAATGAGTGGCGTGCAATGGCTTCCGACAATGCTGCAATTAGAGCCAGAGCCAAAGAGGCTTTAGTAGGTGCAGACACACACTATAGCAAGCTAATCCAAAAAGCCTATGAGGTAATGGACGAAGCCACAACAACTGCAGACCTAAGGTCTAAGAACTCTGCAATCAAGTTGGTCATGGACCTCGAGCGTACCAGGATTGATATGCTTCAAAAAGCTGGCCTTCTTGAGAACAAGGAGTTGGCGGAAGAGATGATGCAGATTGAAGAGCGTCAGCAGGCCCTCATCCTAATCCTTAAAGAGATTGCTGCAGAGCACCCCGAGATTCGGGATAAGATTATGAGAAGACTGTCTGATGCAACCAAGCCTGGAGAAACAATCACAGTAGTGAGCGGTGAGTAATGTTTGATGATTTTCTAGATGCACTTAAGTCTGATGCTTTTGCAGAGATTCCTGTAGATGCAAAGACCTTTGTAGAGGGTGAAGACTACCTTGGACAGCCACCACTATCTCAGGTACAGTACGATATCGTTGAGGCAATGAGCCAGATCTACAAGCAAGAAGATCTAGAAGACATTATGGGTGCCGAGGAAGGTGCCAAGTACTACAAGAAGTATACTAAGAATGAAGTAATTTTGCAGCTTGGCAAGGGTAGTGGTAAAGACTTTACATCTACTGTAGCATGTAGCTACATCGTATACAAGCTGCTATGCCTTAAAGACCCAGCGAGATACTTCGGAAAGCCTTCTGGTGACGCCATTGATATCATCAACGTTGCTATCAACGCACAGCAGGCAAAGAACGTTTTCTTTAAGGGCTTCAAGTCCAAGATTGAAAGGTCTCCATGGTTTGCAGGCAAGTATTATGCCAAGGCAGACAGCATTGAGTTTGATCACGCTATCACAGTATACTCTGGTCACTCAGAGCGAGAATCTCACGAGGGTCTAAACCTTATACTAGCAGTTCTAGACGAGATTTCTGGATTTGCTCAGGAGGTTGGCACTGGTAATGACCAGGGCAAAACAGCAGATAACATCTACAAAGCTTTCCGTGCCTCTGTAGATTCTCGTTTCCCAGATCTCGGCAAGGTTGCATTGCTATCATTCCCACGTTTCCCTGGCGACTTTATTTCTCAGCGGTATGACGATGTTATTGCAGACAAAGAGGTGATAACCAAGACTCATAAGTTTGTTATGAATCCAGACCTACCAGAGGATGCAGATGGTAACAGTCTGGAAATTAGCTGGGATGAAGATACTATCGTAAACTATAAGTATCCAGGAGTGTTTGCACTAAAGAGGCCAACCTGGATTGTCAACCCTACAAGAAAGGTTGATGACTTTAAGCTAGCATTCTATACAGATATGGGCGATGCTATGCAACGCTTTGCCTGTGTGCCAACCTTCGCATCTGATGCATTCTTTAAGCAGCGTGACAAGGTAAGAGCGTGTATGACAGTAAGAAATCCTATTGATAGCTCTAAGAGGTTCGACGAAACATTCAAACCAGATCCAGACAAAGTTTACTATGTCCACGCAGACCTTGCTCAGAAGCATGACAAGTGTGCCGTAGCAATTGCCCACGTAGAGAAGTGGGTATCTGTTCAGGTAATGAAAGACTATGAGCAGGTAGTGCCAATGGTAGTCGTAGATGCCGTAGTATACTGGGAGCCAAGGGTTGAGGGGCCAGTTAACCTTTCAGAAGTTAAGCAGTGGATTCAGAATTTACGTCGCCAAGGATTTAACGTCGGAATGGTATCCTTCGACCGCTGGCAGTCATTCGATATTCAGAATGAGCTAAAGGCTGTGGGAATGAGAACTGAAACGGTATCGGTCGCCAAGAAGCACTACGAAGATATGGCTATGCTTGTTTACGAAGAGCGTCTAGCTATGCCAGCAATTGAGCTACTGTTTGAGGAGCTAACAGAGCTTAAGATTGTAAAGCAGAACCGTGTGGACCACCCCAGAAAGCTATCTAAGGACCTTGCAGATGCGGTGTGTGGTGCAGTCTTTGGAGCAATCTCTCATACTCCCAAAAACGTTAACCAGGAAGTAGAGATTCACACTTTCAGGGATAGGCCAAAAGATCCACTTGAAGATAATTCTAAAAACGTGATACAATATAAACCCAGTAAAGAAAAGATTGAGGATTATCTATCCCAATTTGAGGTCATATAGAAAGCGGTGTACTAATGGTATTGCCAATTTCTATAGTCTACTTTTCCAATTACTCCGAGAACACTAAACGATTTGTAGAAAGGCTCACAGATGCAGGAATTCGTATTCCCACTCGTCCTAGCGACGCTCGGGGCTTCACTGTGGATGCTGAGTATGTACTCGTTTTACCGACTTATGGTGGTGGCAATGAATCACCTGCTATCCCAAAGTCAGTAAAGGTATTTTTAAATAATCCTGCCAACAGGGATTTATTGCGTGGTGTCATAGGCACAGGCAACACAAACTTTGGCGAGCACTACTGTAAGGCAGCAGATATGATCTGCAATAAGACTGGTGTACCACTTATAGGACGTGTAGAAATTATGGGGACACCAGAAGACGTAGAAGAAATTACAAGGAGACTGGAGCTACTATATGGAACAGAATAAACTAAGCTATCATGAGCTGAATGCCATGCTAAACATGTATGACGAAAACGGTAAGATCCAGTTTGATAAAGACAAGGCAGCTGCCAAGGCATACTTCCTAGACCACGTTAATCAAAACACTGTCTTTTTTCACTCGCTTGAAGAGAAGATAGACTACCTGGCTGAGAATCAGTACTACGATAAGGAAATCCTTGACCAGTACTCTCCAGAGGATGTTAAAGAATTATTTAAGCATGCATATGCATACAAGTTTAGATTCCCAACATTTGTTGGTGCATACAAGTTTTATACTCAGTACGCACTAAAGAATTTTGCAGGTGATCGCTACCTAGAAAGATTTGAGGACCGTGTCGTAATGAATGGTCTAATGCTAGCTCGTGGTAATAAACAGCTAGCACAGGACATCATTGATGAGATTATTACTAATCGTTTCCAGCCAGCTACACCTACATTCTTAAATGCAGGGAAGGCCCAGCGAGGAGAGTACGTAAGCTGTTTCCTTTTGAGGGTAGAGGATAACATGGAATCAATTGCTCGTGCCGTCACATCGTCACTACAGCTCTCTAAGAGGGGTGGTGGAGTAGGTCTTAACCTAACAAATGTACGTGAGCTGGGTGCACCTATTAAGCAGATTGAGAACCAGTCTTCAGGAATCATTCCAGTAATGAAGATGCTAGAGGATGCTTTCTCTTACGCAAACCAGCTTGGTGCCCGTCAGGGTGCAGGTGCTGTATATCTAAATGCACACCACCCAGATATCATGCGTTTCCTAGATACCAAGAGAGAGAATGCCGATGAAAAGGTTCGAATTAAAACCTTGTCTATTGGTGTAGTTATTCCAGATATCACTCTAGAGCTTGCTAAGAGTAATGAGGACATGTACCTGTTCTCTCCATATGATGTAGAGCGTGTATACGGCCTTCCAATGTCGGACATCTCTGTAACTGAGAAGTACCAGGAAATGGTTGACGACCCTCGCATTCGCAAGAGCAAGATCAAGGCTCGTGACCTTTTCCAGAGGATTGCAGAGCTTCAGTTCGAGTCGGGGTATCCATACATTGTATATGAAGACACTGTTAACAACGCTAACCCAATTGAGGGACGTATTAACATGTCCAACCTTTGCTCTGAGATCCTGCAGGTAAATACACCAACTACCTACAACAATGATATGAGCTACAAAGAAATTGGTAAGGATATCTCATGTAACCTAGGATCATTAAACATTGCCAAGGCAATGGAGTCACCAGACTTTGGTAAGACTATTGAGGTAGCCATCATGTCTCTAACTGCAGTTTCAGACCTATCCTACATTGACTCAGTTATGTCAGTAGCTGAGGGTAACAGGAAGTCACGTGCTATTGGCCTTGGTCAGATGAACCTTCACGGCTACTTCGGACAAAAGGAGATGCACTATGGAGATGAAGAATCAATTGACTTCACCAACATGTACTTCTACACTGTTTTGTACCATGCACTAAAGGCATCTAATAAGCTAGCAATTATTAACAAGTCACCATTTGATAACTTTGAGAATTCAAAGTATGCATCTGGAGAGTTCTTTGACAAGTATACATCTCAGAAGTGGGAGCCAGCTACAGAGAAGGTTGCTCGGCTATTTAAGGATGCCAAGATTAAGCTTCCAAAGAAGAAGGACTGGGAAGAGCTTAAGGCATCCGTAATGGAGCACGGTATCTACAACCAGAACCTGCAGGCTGTTCCTCCAACTGGATCTATTAGCTATGTAAATAACTCTACTAGCTCTATTCACCCTATTGCTGCACAGGTTGAGATTCGTAAGGAAGGGAAAATGGGTCGTGTTTACTACCCAGCTCCAGGACTAACCAATGACAACCGTGAGTACTTCATGGATGCATATGAGATTGGCCCAGAAAAGATTGTAGATATTTATGCAGCTGCTCAGCAACACATTGACCAGGGCATGTCTCTGACACTATTCTTCAAGGACACAGCCTCAACTCGTGACGTAAACAAGGCACAGATTTATGCATGGAAGAAGGGTATCAAAACAATTTACTACATTCGTATTAGGCAGAATGCACTAGAAGGAACAGAAATGGAGGGATGCGTATCATGTCAGCTATAACAAGGCCAGTTAACTGGAACAAGATCGAAGACCAGGTAGACCTGGATGTATGGAATAGGCTGACTCAGAACTTCTGGCTACCTGAGAAGGTGCCAATCTCAAACGACATCCAGTCGTGGAGTACTCTAAGGCCAGATGAGCAAGAGCTAACTATGCGTGTATTTACTGGTCTAACCATGCTAGATACAATTCAGGGTACAGTTGGGTCCATGAGCATCCTACCAGATGCTAGGACACAGCACGAAGAGGCTGTCATCACTAACATAGCATTCATGGAGTCAGTACATGCCAAGAGCTACTCGAGCGTATTTTCTACGCTATGCTCTACAGCAGATATTGATGATGCATTCCGTTGGTCTGAAGACAACCCATACCTTCAGAAGAAGGCAGACATCATTCTGGGGTATTACCGTGGAGATGACCCACTAAAGCGTAAGATTGCCTCTACACTGCTAGAGTCATTCCTATTCTACTCAGGGTTCTATCTGCCAATGTACTGGTCCTCCAGGGCAAAGCTAACCAACACTGCTGATCTAATTAGACTTATCATTAGAGATGAAGCGGTACATGGTTACTACATTGGATATAAGTTCCAGCTGGCATATAATGAGTCATCCAAGGAGCGACAGGAAGAGCTAAAAGACTATGCTTATAGCCTTCTAATGGAGCTATATGAAAATGAAATCAAATATACAGCTGACCTTTATGATACAATTGGTCTAACGGAGGATGTAAAGAAGTTCCTCCACTACAATGCCAACAAGGCATTAATGAACCTAGGATTTGACGCATTGTTTCCTAAAGATGCTACAAATGTTAGTGCCGCTATCTTAGCTGCACTATCTCCTAACGCAGACGAGAACCACGATTTCTTTTCTGGATCTGGCTCTTCTTACGTAATCGGTAAGCATGAGGCAACAGAAGATGAAGACTGGGACTTTTAATTAAATAAGTTGGAATGGGGGGCATGGCTTAGGCTGTGCCCCTTTTTCATTTATAAAGTCCAGTATAATAGTATTAGAATACATTCCCCAGCTACCCCAAAACTAGGAGATGAGGTTAATTAACAGATTATTTAAGCTTTCATTGTCAGCACTGTTAGCTCTTTTCGTAGTGCTTCTTTTTCCTATTTCAGCAAGTGCTAACCACCCCAACACGCCTACTAACCTATCCGCATCTGTATCTTCAGAGCGTAATATTACAATAACTTGGACCCAGGCAGCAGCTGTAGAAGGGCAATATAAACCAGAAAGATATGCCATTGGATTTGGCATGAACAGTAGCTGGCCATACGGAGTTGCAACAGGCAATGTTGGCGGAGCTAACTCTCTTAACACCACGTACACTTTTACCTGTAACTATCTTAAGCAGGTATTTCAATTGGATGATTGTGTGGGTAGTTTTAATTTTAAAGTTAGGGCTGACAATGACACTAACTCAGTCTACTCTGGTTGGTCTACAGCGGTATCCGTAACTTTAACCACACCAGTTGTATCACAAGCAGAGTACGATGCTCTTAATGCTCAGTACCAAGCCTTACAGACTAATTACAATCAGCTTAAGTCAAGTTATGATAGCTTGCAGGCATCTTACGATGAGCTAAAAACAGCCTATATTAATTATCAAGACAGTGCAAAGGCACAGATTGAACAAGATCAAATAACAATTGCTGGATATATCAAGAAGGTGGACTCGCTTACTGAGAGCCTTGCGACCAAGTCTGCAGAGCTAGAAGATAAAGTAAAGGAACTTGCTACAGCACAAGAATCAATTGCCACCCTTAAGGCTGACCTGGAAGATGCAAACTTTAAGCTGGGAATTGCAGAAGATAATTTTGCTACAGTTAGCAAAGAGCTAAAAGACGCACTAACTAGTCTGGCTAAAAGCAAGTCTGACTACGAGCTAGAGAAGGCTAAGTCCGCTGATCTTGGCAAACAGCTTGCAGCATCTAAGGCTAGGGTAGAAGAGCTTGAGGCAAAGCTAGCAGATGTAACCAAGAGACTAGATGATATGACAGCTAAGCAAGGATCTACTCAAAAAGAGCTAGAGGCAGCGAGAGCGACCATAGAAAGCCTAAAGGCCCAGCTTACAGCTGCCAATGCAACCATAGACGAGCAGAAGAAAAAGATAGAAGATTTACAGGCTATTCTAAATAACCCAAAGGCTGAGCAAAATCTAGCTTTGGCAGAAGAGGTTAAAGAAATTGCAATGGCAAAATTTCAAACTTCAGAAAAAGATTCAGAAGAATACCTGGTGGCTCTGGAGCTGCTAGCAGTTGCAGCAGAAGCAGATGACCCAGACTTGGCAGAAGAAATTGCTGTGATACCAGTCGTGGGTGCAGTAGCTGAACAGGTGCTAGAGGTTATGAACAACCTGGGAAATATTGGTGCTGACATTGCACCAGAACAGCGAGAGCGAGCAGAAGAGATTGTTGTTGCATCTGTTATTGCAGGAAATGTTGCAGCATCGGCAGGAGCATCCGCAGCTAGTGGAGCAAGGAGGAAAGTAGAGTGAAAAAGTTTATTAAAAAGATTTTCACAGGCATCAAAAATGTATTTGCTGACGTAGTAGCAGAGTCTTGGACCCTGGTAGGTATGTTTGTAGCTTGGATTGTTCTTGAAGGATCTGCCAGAGAAATGACTGGTTACGTAATCCTTGGAACTCTAGCACTGTGGATTATAACTTTTAGGCTTAGAAACCCTAAAGAATAAAGGAGGAAAGTATGAACGAAGGAATGGGAACCGACAAGTCTGCTATGGCAAAAAATATAGCAAAAAGGATTACCGCCGTTTTTGTTGCGTCTGGCCTTAGCGTTTTGGGTGCAGGAGCCATTGTAGGCGTTGACGTAATACAGGCCGTTCTAATGGCTGGTATTCTAGGAGTAGCAAGCGTAATTGAAAAACTTGCCAGGTCGTTTATTGATGACGGCAAGCTTACTATGGATGAAGTTGACGAGGCATTTTCAAAAGTAGATAAGAACCAGGAGTAATCCTATAGACACGCATCTGTTTATGGTGTATAATATTCATTAGGATATTTTTTTGTACTTTAGAAAGAGAGCGTAACTTGAAAGACAATGATGAAGATGGTGCCAATTTCCCAGAGAGCTGGGACTTTGACAGGGACTCAAAGCCACAGAAGTTCTTTGAAAGATTCTTGGACAATGACCTTGATTACGTTTCGGATAGGCTAAAGCTAGAGTATTCTAGAATTGAAAAACTAGAGATGCACGGAATACTTCCGCACGACGATGATAAGGATATCTTTACTTATTCTAAGTCATTGTCTACTCATAAGTCTAGGGAGTATAATGCGTTTCAGATGTACTACCCATTTATGCATGAGCTTTTCTCTGCAGTTGTAGATATGACACGTGAGGCTTGCGAGTACTACGAAATTGACTATAACTCTGAGCAGTGGATGGCACAGGCATGGTTTAACATTAATAGCCGTGAAAAGGGTGCAAAGCTAGAGTGGCATGATCACCTAGACAAGAACATCAAGGTGCCAGCCTTCCATGGCTACTATTCAGTAAATGCTGAGCCCTCTACAACTCACTATGATGTAAATGGTGAGATGAAGGTTAATGACAACAAAAATAATCGTGCCGTAATGTCTATGGTTGGCTACCAGCATGCTATGGGTCCATGGGAATGGGAAGGCGAAAGGATTACCATCGCCTATGACGTTATTCCTCTAAAGATTATGACCCAAGAAGCATTCTTAGATGCAGACATGAAAGACGAGCCATTCTGGGAGCAGCACTACTTCCCACTTCCTAAAATCTATTGACAAATACTTCAAGATTGGGTATAATTTTAACATGAGAGAAGAAATGAATATTGGTCAGTGGGTTGACTACGGCATTGAAAAGGGATGGGTATCAGAACCTTTCTGCCACACTCACGACGGCGATCCGTATATGACAGAAGAAGAGTCACAAGAGTGGGAAGATGGTGGGGACCCATGCATGCACGTATTAAAAATATTGTAGTATATTCTTTAATGGCAAGCATTCTTGCTGGCTGTGTCTCTATCCCAGAAGCAACTTCTACTGCGAGTCAAGAAATAGCTATTGAAGATGAAATGTCGGAGCAAGAGTATTTAGAACTTTTGCAACGGGTTGCAGAAAATGACGCCTTAGAAAAGGAACTTCTGCAAAATGTTAGAGAGTCTGAGGAGCGATCAAGCTCGGAAAGTGCAGTTGCAGAAGAGACATCCACTCCCATAGCCAAAGATTCAGTATCTCAGGGCACGTCTGCGATCACACCTGAAGCATCAGAATTAAAGGAACAGCCTTCTGAGCCAGATAGGTCCATAGCGTTAAGGGCATACCAGGAAGTTGTCGGCAGCCTTAATAACTCCGCATATCCCGAAGAGAGTCAGGTCGTCACATCCGAGTCCATTGGCGATAGCTACAGGAATGAGCTTTACTCAGTTTTCGCCTTGTCAGTAGACGCCTGGGATGAGTATGTGGGTAATAATCCAAATCAAATTGGTGTCTTCTTTACTAATAGCTTAGAGGACCTTTCTTGGGCTGACGAAATGGTAAAGACCTATGGAGGTTATGGACCTGAAGGGGGCTGGGCAAATTATATTCTTAAAAGTAAGTACTGGTCTGGACCAGATTGCGGACCAGGTGATGCAACACCACGGGCGTTCTACTTATGTGTATCCTCTAATCCCTCAAGGAGTCAGTTGGCGGCACAAAGGGAAACAATAATCCACGAGTACTTTCACATAGTACACATGCAAGTTGCTAAGACTTGGCAGCTTCCGATGTGGATAACTGAAGGTTCCGCTACCTACTTTGGCACAACACTCGGAGTAGGTAAAACGATTGCTGACAGGGCCACAACAAGGGCCACAGACTGGCTGACTGTCAACTATGGGTTTGGCTGGAACAACGTCATTAAAAATATTTCAAAAGAAGAATTTGTGCAAATCTTCATCGAACTTGAGTCATTGTCGACAAACACGACGCGATCAAAAATTGAGAAATATAATGCTTATATAACTGGAGGCCTGGCAGTCGAATATTTGATCGGGGTGCATGGCTATCAGGAGTTTATGACTTTTCTTTCAGACATAGCCTCTGGTATTACATGGCAAGAATCTTTTTCTAGGCACTACGGAGGCAGAGAAGCTTTCTATGATACAATGTATACATATTTAAACGAAATTTATTAAATGATGTATGATCTCCCTTAGCTCAATGGCAGAGCAGAGAGCTGTTAACTCTAAGGTTCGTGGTTCGAGTCCACGAGGGAGAGCTCAGGTCTGTTAGCTCAGTTGGTTAGAGCACCACCCTGTCACGGTGGGGGTCGTGGGTTCAAGTCCCATACAGATCGCTGGTAGAAATACCTGCCCCGATAGCTCAGTGGTAGAGCAACGCACTTGTAATGCGTAGGTCGTCAGTTCAATCCTGACTTGGGGCTCTTATGGAAAAAGAAATGGTTAGTGATTCGCAGGGTGCACTTGCAGATAAGAACATCTGGTATACAACAAAAGATCCAGACTTTGTAGAGATAAGCCTAAGGTCTCTTGTACGCCCAAGTTGGCTAGACTATAGGCCAGTGTTGCAGGGTAGATATTCAAGTAGTGTCCTTAAACCACTAAGTAACTATGTAGAGAACATAGGTACTGAGCCTTCGATTGTCAGCATTATAGGGAATACAGTAAGGTTTAGGTTTTATCTTTATGCAGACATCTACCTTTTGGGTGAGAATGATAGTTTTTATAATGTAGATAGGACCTGGATGAGGCAATACTATCTTACAGACAAGCACCTCAATGATCCAGACAACCAATGTTTCGATGGAACGTTTAAGTTCTTTGTACCATGGTTTATAGAAGACAACCTAGAGGTTAGATATGAACAATGCAGCGATGTGGAGTCTCCAGTTTTAGTAGAGGCCACTAATGACTTCTGGCATAAACCAGTTATCAATTCGGAGTCTATATCCAGACCCATGTTCTTGTCACCGCACTTTGTTTCTTTTAAATTTAAGAAATACGGTAGTCACATGGAGGATGACATTTTTGGAATACCAAGAAGGGGGGCACCAATCTTTGACATGGTAGCTTCAGTTAGTGATATAATGTTAAAGAGAATAAAGGAGCAGTATGCCCACAATTAGGTTTTACCCATTTAGCGAAGTCTCTCAGGAATTCGCACCTTTGCCACAGCCTGGCATTAAGTTTATACCAGACTGGTACAAGGCTCAGCCAGGCAACAAGGGCGATAGCGAAATGATCCCAGCAATAGGAGTAGCAGCTTCCACAGTAAAGAGATGTATGCCTATCTTCGATGCTATTACTGCTGGCTACATCATTGTTGCACCTTGCGATATACACTTAGACGCAACAAATCCAGAAAAGCTTGAGTGGTCCATCCCTGCCCAGTTGCAATCTTTAAAGGCGGACATGTTTGCCTTTCACTCTCCAGAACAATATGAGAATTATCCAGTAGATCCAGATCAGTATCATAAACAAATTTTTAGAATTCTGCCAACATGGGCAGTAGGAACTGATGAGGGGTACAGTACCCTGTATACTAATCCATACCATTCAGATGCCTCACCACTATGGGCCTTTACGGCAATCGTAGATACTGATAAGTTTGTCACAGACGGTCATCTTTCCTTTTTGGTAAAGAAGGGATTTAAGGGAACAATTAAGCAAGGAACTCCGATTGCACAGCTAATACCGTTTAAGAGAGAGGCCTGGACATCAGAAGCAATTGATCCAGACGAGGCAAGGTCGTTCTTTGATAAGCAAAGGTTTAATCTTAGAAGTACTTTTATTAATGGATACAAAAATAAGTTTAGGTCAAAGAAAGAATACAAATGAGTGATGAAGAAGATTTTTTAAAAATCACCTTTGTTCCAAGCACTCCAGACCATAGGCAAATCGGCCTTCTGCCACCAGAGCCATCTACTTGGCATGTTCCAGAATGGTACAAAAGCCTTGCAAAACATAATAGGTCTAATAGTGAAAAAACCTTATACCCTGTAAACTTTATTGGATCAGACGGTGCTACTGTTGCAACAAAGCAGTGTCCGCCATTTTTGGACGCCATGACTGCTGGCTATCAGTACGTTCTAAGCGGTGATCTTCATGTCGATATTGACGATGACGGCAAGCCAATCTTGTGGTGGGATAGCGATATGATGCTTGTAGATCACAGGCCAACCATCGAGCTGCCAGTGCCAGAGGGTCATCACCCAATACACTATGGATTTAAGATGGCATGGTACTACGAAACGCCCCCAGGGCATTCTGTATTAATAACGCACCCAATGAATAGGTACGACCTACCATTTACTGTTCAGTCTGGCATAGTTGAATCCGACATTTGGGGCTTGCCAGTATTCGTAGCTTTCTTTCTAAAGAGGGGGTTCCGTGGAATCATACCAAAGGGCACCCCACTATTTCAGATTATTCCATTTAAAAGAGACAACTGGCAAATGCAGATTTTAGATTCTCACGAAGAAATTGAGAAGCATACCTTTGCAGCCGAAAAAAGAAGAACAAGGGCTCACGGATACTATAAGTGGTTTGCTTGGAGAAAGAAAATATTTAGGGGCTTGGGCAAGTCATGACAGATATTAGCATAGTAATTTACTCATACAAGGGGAAAAATCTAGCTGACGTGCTGGAAAGCCTACTTGAATCTGCATCTAGCGAGATCCACATTACCGTCTATGACCAGCATCCTATGGATAGAAAAGAAAAGCTTTCTAAGCTTCACAATATTCAGTACAGGCATATTTTTTGGGATGAAATCTTAAGCCCAACATCTTACAAGGCAGGTGGACTAAATGATGAAAACATTGTAGCACCATATTCCATGCTTATTTCTGATGACATACAGCTTGCTGATGGCTGGGATAAAACTTTAATTAGGTATATATCAGAAAATAATAAGATAGTGTCTGGCTTTAGTAGTGGCAAGCTCATGGTTCACGATAAGTATTTCCTTCGTCAGGAGGTCATAGCCTCGGATGGATTTGCGACCACTAACTATATAAACACCAACTTTATATTCGCCAGGACTGAAACCCTTCGAAACCTGAAGTATCCAGATGATGTAAAGTATTTTGGCGAGGCAGAGAAGTTATCAATGGATGCATTTATAAAAAATGTTGATGTCGTCTGTGCACCATCCAACATTCTGAAGAAAGATTTTGGTGACAGGACAATGGAAAATCTTTACGTGCCATTCTCGACAGAGCACAACTATAATAGTTGCATAGACATGATGCTGTCAGAAGAGTATTCTGGCTGGGTAGAGTTTCACGGCTTATCTGATAGATTGCCCAAAAAGCTACCATACCAAATAGATGATGTTTTATACAACCCCTATGACCTTAAATTTAACGATGTGGAACAAGATAGGTTTATAGGTCTAGTAAAAGCTATCTATTAATGGTATAATATTATTACAGGAGGCAGAGCATTGAGCCATAGAATACACGTAATAGAAAACTTTATTACTCCAGAAGATGCCGCAATAATGATGCAAGAGCAGGACAGGCCATCAGAGGTGAACCCCTACCCACCATACTACGCCGATAGGTTTGGCGGCACAGCCTTTCCATACAATAAAAGAATTTTAGACCTTCAGATAAAGTATGGAGAAATGTCTAATGAGGTTCACAAAGAGGTAAACGGTTTTCTTAACCCTATATATGTATTCAAGTCATTTGGCTCCGTATGGAATCCAGGGAGCATGGGAGGCCTGCATGAAGACGCACAGGATCCAGAACCCTTTATTGAATGGAGTACGATCATATATCTAAATGATGAGTACGAGGGGGGAACAATATATTTCCCCAATCAAGGTGTGGAAATTTCTCCCAATAAGTACTCTGCAGTTTTTTTCCCAAGTGCTGGATCCGAGTACATCCATGGAGTATCGAAGGTAACCTCTGGCACTAGAAGGACATGCCTATATATGCATACGAGTAAGCCAGGCCATGCAGACCCAGACTTCATTGGCGGCAGAGTTTTGACAAATGCAAATGACTGGGAGGCACACAGACATCCACACGCTATTGAGCAGGCAGAGAGCGGCGAACCTGGTTATGGGAATTGATGCAGACGAAATACTCCTTGATCCACCACTAGAAGTTACTGAGTTCTATAGTCAATTTGGTTTTTCATATGAAGAGTGGTACCCTTATAAAGAAGAGTTGACTGCGTATATTGCTAAAAAGTTCTCATTGGCCCATCAGCATAAGTCAGGGGTGAATGATCTAATGCTACTTCAACCAGCAACAGTTTCTCCGTTTAATGTATACTTTACTAATAAAAATTTAGAGTCAGTGGGGAGATCTTATGACTCAGAGTTCTCTATTAATTCTTCTGGTCTCAGGTCAGACGAATTCTCTAGTAGTCACAATGGAATGCATATGTTGTTTGCTGGCTGCTCCGTAACTTTTGGTGATGGAATGATAGAAGAGCACACTTGGCCCAAAAAGGTTTATGATAGAATAGCCTCAGAACAAAGCGTATCTGGCTACTACAATATAGCTATTCCAGGTGCAAACCACTTAAACATTTATCACCAGATATTTAAATATATTGAGCTATACGGTGCTCCAGACGTTTTATTTATTAACTTTCCAGACCTTCTAAGGACCCTCGATGCTGGCATAGAACTTAGTGTATTAGATCGTGTTGTCGCACCAATGCACCTCGCCCTAGAACTTCTCTGCGAGGAAAAAAATATAAAGCTTATAATGTTTTCCTGGGATAAGCATGTGTTTCTAGAGGGCAGTCCTAGCAGGGACGCTGACCCACATGATCTGATACAAGGCCATGTGAACGACCCAAGGCTAATCTGGCATAAAGGATTCTACAGATTTGCTGAAAATGATAGGCTACGGCATAAGATGCAGTTTGCCCAGGCAAATAAGGGGCATGAGCTAGAAGAATATTTCTTTAATGCATTTGATGTAGTGCACCCAGGCATTGCGGAGCAAGACTTTTATGCTAACTTTGCATATGAAAAGTGGAAAGATTCAGAGTAGTTCTAATGCTTCTTATACGGGACATGTTAAAAATTCCAGCACAAGAAGAGTACCACATGTACTCTTTTGACAAGTCTGCGATGGGCACCTACTGGAAACTACAAGATAAGATAAACAAAGAGATACTCTCTGAGATATTTTATAGCCCAGACCCCTGGCCAGAAGGTCTTAGGCCGATAATTCCACCACAAGACATGAGATCATTTTTTGTTGAAAGGGAGATGCTAAGATCGCAGGGTATGGAGCTTAGTGATATATATTCTTTAAATAGTTTGAACTATCGTTCAGACGAGTTTACTAAAGATCACGATGGTATGCATGTCCTATTTGTTGGCTGCAGTATAACCTTTGGACAAGGTCTGCCACTAGATGTTACGTGGCCTAAGATAGTATATGACCACCTAAGCAATGGCTCGAAGCTGAGCGGATTTTTTAATTTAGGCCACCCAGGAATAACGAGGCTTCAAATATTGTCTCAGATGTATGAATATATAAATAGTTATGGAATACCAGACCTAATAGTGGCAAATCTTCCAGACACTTTTAGACAGTTTGCAAAAGATTCTATTAGTGAAAAAGTAATCTTAGATGTTAAAGATGCATTTTCTGCATCGGCAAATATCCTTACAGACTTTCTGGATTTAGTAGGATCACGCATAGTCTATACTTCTTGGAGCAATGAAAACTTTTATGCACCAGTAGATAGTCAGACTGACAAAGAGGTTTACTTCTGGCCACTAGGTAATCCAGAATCTGAAATAAAAAACTTTAAAGAAATGCCCCATGATGACATGCAGGAATACGTAGACAATTTTAGGATAGAAGATCAGTATAAGGATATTGGAATTCTAAAGTATAGGGCCTTAGATTTAGCACACCCTGGTATAGCAGAACAATCATTTTATGCATCAGAGTTGATAAAATATATTGATGATTATGGGGTATAATTATATTATGAAAAAAATTATAGAAACCATAAAATTCTTTATCTGGAAAAGAAAAAATCGAGACAAGCTAAAGCCTAGAAAGTATATATACTAATGATCATCTTGGGGGTAAACGAGACTACCCACGACGCTTCAGTAACCCTGATAAAAGATAACATAATCTTATTTGCAGGGCATGCGGAGAGGTACAGTAAAGAAAAGAACGACTGGTTTGTCAATGACTCTTTAATTGATGATGCACTTAAGTACGGCCAGCCTGACCTCATAGCATACTACGAGCACCCAATGCTAAAGAAAACCAGGATTGCAATCAGCGGTGGTCTTGGTGGGGGAAAACCAAAGTTTAAAGACCACCCAGCCCTACAGAGTGTTCCAGTAAAATACTTTAGCCACCACTATTCACATGCTGCTGCTGGATACTATACAAGCAGGTTTAATGACGCAGTAATCGTAGTTCTTGATGCTATAGGAGAGTGGAACACCTCCAGCATCTGGGTAGGAGAAGGTGATAAGATCAAGAGTGTCTATAAGAAAAACTATCCCTTTAGCTTTGGACTATTTTACTCAGCTTTTACCCAGCTACTTGGCCTAAAGCCTAACGAAGAGGAATACATTATGATGGGCATGGCATCATATGGAAAGCCAAAAAGGTTTTATAAGAAAGTATCTGAATACTTCAGCACAATCAATGGTCAAAAATATAATTTTCACAAGGGCATTGTAGACTGGGACATTGGGGTGACGGACGTTAACAAGTACGATATAGCAGCAGCTGTTCAAAAGGTATACGAGGATAGACTATATGAGTTTATGGAGTTTGCCAAGAAAAAGACTGGCAAGCATAACCTAGTTTTCATGGGCGGATGTGCTCTTAATGCTACGGCTAACACTTCTCTCTGGAGTCAGTTCGCAGACGTATGGATTATGCCAAACCCAGGAGATGCTGGTAGCTCACTTGGAGCAGCAGCAGCCGCTTATGGCAAACACCTTAACTGGAGAAATCCCTACTTGGGTTACAATCTAGGAGAGTCTAGGTATCCAGCAGAGTCAGCCCTTAATGCAATTCTAAGCGATGGTGTTGCACCAGTTGTATACGGCAGGGCAGAGTATGGCCCAAGAGCTTTAGGAAATAGGAGCATCCTAGCTGATCCAAGAGATCCAGAGATAAAGGACAAGGTTAATAGAATTAAGAAGAGGGAGCTATTCCGACCCTTTGCACCAGTAGTTTTAGAAGAGCACGCATCTGAATGGTTTGACCTACCAGCCACTTCGCCATATATGCAGTATACGGTTAGGTGTAAGCAGCCAAACCTGATACCAAGCGTGGTTCATGTTGATGGAACATCTAGGGTACAGACAGTAAATAGGCACCAGCACCCAGGATTACACAGGCTACTAACCTTATTCTATAAAGAGACTGGGGTCCCAGTCCTACTAAATACTAGCCTTAACATAAAAGGTCAGCCCCTTTTAAATGACGAACATGATATAATTGAATGGGAAAAGACCTACGGGCAGAAAGTGATAAGATGAGTTTAGAGTTTGAAGTGTTAGACCTAGGGCTAGTGTACTATAAGAATATCATACCAAGAACAGAGTATATTGTAGATCTTGTAAAGAAACTATCAGATAGGTACGATAGCGGAGAGCATGGCGATAATTGGACAGCAGTACGCCCATGGGAGGCCTGGTGGGATCCGCACATGCCAAAGCCATTTAACCACAAGTTCTATATATTCCGCCATAATGAGATTCAAAATGATGACTTCTATAGGGATGACCTAATTCAAATTGCAGATTCTCTATATGGCTCACTGGATGAGGCATTTAAGCACTATTCCGAGTCGCTATATCCTTGGGCCAAAGCGGCTGTAAAGTCAGAAGAGCCACTTGATGGTATTCTTAGGTATGAGGACGATGGGGGTCACCTCCCAGCACACCAGGATCTGGGGGTAAGCAGCAGGCTAATTTCTACTGTCAGCTATCTAAATGATAACTACGATGGTGGAGAGATTGAGTTTAGGCAGTCTGGTGTAAAGATTAAGCCAGAGGCTGGAAGTATTGTATTTTTCCCATCAAACTATCTTTATGTCCACGAGATTATGCCAATCACTAGTGGAACAAGGTACTCTATGCCTCATTGGTATCACCATCTAGAAAAACCTAGAATGTCAGATGGCACAGAATAACGTTATAACATACAAACAATAAGGAGACAGCATGTCAAAGTATCAACAGCCCATTGACGGGGCATACGGAAAAACTTGGAAGATTACTTCTAAGATGGGTTGGAGAATTCACCCAGTCAAGAAGACACGAAAGCACCACAACGGAACAGACATCTGTGGACTAGGCAGAGCCCCATGGTATGTCGAAGCCTTCGCTGGGGGTACAGTTCTAAAGGCTAGGGTTTCTGATGCAGCTGGTGGTGGATTTGGGCACTATGTTGTAATCCGCCATATGATTGACGGAGAGTACTACACATCTCTATACGCACATCTAGAGCCAGGGTCCATCCAGGTAAAGCCAGGACAAAAGGTTAAGCCTGGAACTGTCCTAGGAAAAATGGGGACATCTGGGATGTCAACTGGTATTCATCTTCACTGGGAAATTTGGAAGGGCAAGACTCACGGGTGGTCCGCAGACGGTAAGGGCTTTGTTGAGCCAATCAGCTTTGTAAAGGCACTGACCGCTGCAGAAAAAGCCAAGGCTTACGCAAACGTAGCAACAGATGAGAAGGAGCCAACGGCTCCTGCACCAGTGCATGAGCCAGCCAAGAAGAAAAAGATTAATCCTTATGGTGTTGCACGCAAGATGCCAGTAGGTGCTCCAAAAAAGCCAGCTGCAAAGAAGGTTGACAAGCCAGCACCTAAGGTGTATACTGTTAAGAGCGGAGATACCCTTGGTAAGATTGCTAGGGCAAATAAAACCACAATCTCTGCACTATCAAAGCTTAATGGCATTAAGAATCCTAACCTGATTAGAGTTGGCCAAAAGATTAAGCTTTCTTAAAGAGAGGTATTCATTTGGAGTCTAAGCGTAAAAGTCTGGTAAAGACTGCAAGCTGGGAGACTTTTCATCTTGTCGGTGTAGCTGGTGTAATATACCTGTTTACTGGTGAGTGGGAGTATGCCAGCCTAGGTGCATTGATCTATATAGCGTGGGAGGCAATAGGATATTTTCTACACGAACGCCTCTGGGCCAAATGGGGTAGGGGGCTAAAATAAATGCCGCTTTATGAGTATGAGTGCCTAAAGTGCGGAGTCTCTTCTCCGATTTTTCGTGGCATTAATGAGGAAGATCCTGGGTACCAATGTAAAGATTGCAGCGAGCCCTTGTCTAGAAAATTTGCAGTGGGGGGTGTTCAGTTTAATGGTGGAGGATTCTACAGTACCGACAACAAGCGATAGCCCCATTCTTTCACAGCAAGATAGGTGCGATCTATGCGGTGCTCAGGCATACGTCCTGGTGCGAGGGATGAGTGGAGAGCTAATGTTCTGCTCCCATGATTATAACGATATAGTGATGTCAGATTCGGGCAAACAAAAGATAGAGGCATTCTCCTTTGAGACGATAGACGAGAGAGATAAACTAATAGAGAACCGCCTGATAGGAGACAACGTATAATGTATGAGTATTACGTAAAAGAAGTTACAAAAATTGTAGATGGCGATACTATTGACGTAATCATGGACTTAGGGTTTGACATTCACTTCAAGTCTAGGGTTAGGTTGGCTGGTATTGACACACCAGAGTCAAGGACCAGGGATCTTAATGAGAAGAGGCTTGGCCTAGAAGCTAAGCACTATCTAGAAACAAAGATTAAAGAAGCAGAGACTGTGACTATTCGTACAGAGAAGAGTAATAGTGCTGGTAAATATGGTCGTGTTCTTGGCTGGATCCATCTAGACCACAATGATAAGTCTGTGAATATGGAGATGGTGGAGAAGGGCTATGCTTGGGGATATCTAGGTGACACGAAAGTTAAAAACTTTGACGAACTACTAGCCAAGAGAAAGTCTAATGGCTAGCTCTGCAGATGACTACATAGAAAAGCTAATCCTTGCTGGTGCCATCGAAGTAGCTGGAATAGACTCTGAAACGGGAGAGTTTATGTACTCGTTTACAGAAAAAATCAAGGAGATAGACGAAGAGCTTAAGCAAAGAATGGATGATCTATTTCTTGACGAGGTTAATCAACTTTGGGAGAGGGGCTTCTTGGATATGAATGTGACAGAATCTAACCCAGTCGTTAGGCTATCTAGCAGGGCCCTGTCTCAGAATGATAGAGATTGCTTGCCTCAAAACTTAAAAGAAACTTTAGAATACATTATACGACTATTAAAACTATAAAGTATAATAATATGGGAGGCTATTAATGGAGTACGTTATTGGAGCACTTACAGCATTGTCTGCTGTGCTAATCACGTATAACTTTTTTAAGTTTAACATAGATAGTATAAAGAGAATTGATGTTCAGTATACGCAAAGCTATAACTTTGATGTACTAAAACCCTGGGGAGTCATGCCAGCCAAGATACAAAAGAAGCCAGTAGGCCAGTCCTTTGACTACCTAGAGAAGCATTCTACTAAGGTTGTTCTAACCGAAGACACGGCATATTGGATAAAGAACGATGCTCTTCTAGCAGCAGAGATCGTTAACGGAAAAATAATTGAAGAAACTACAAAAACAGTTGACACAATGTCCATGAGTAATGTAGAATTAGATACTATAGCATTTATTGTTGAGACACTAACGAAAGGCCAAGACAATGAAAATCCTTATTCAGGGAACTAAGGCTTTTAGCCACTACGAAATATTTATTAATGCACTTGGCAGGTCTATAAGATCTATGGATAGCGAAGACCATGAGCTAACCTTGTTTTCTCTAGGTCCAGCTAATATTAACTCGATGGCCTACGAGTTCACCAATATTTCAGAGAACACTCTGAAGGCTAATGGAATTAAGGGCAAGGTCGTAAAGGTGACCAGGTCCTGGGTACGAGACAATCTCGACGAGTTAGATGAATTCATCTACCTATGTAACCCAAAAGAAGCACTATCTGACATGGCAACCCTAGTAGATAAAAAGGGTAGACCAGACCTGAACGTGTTTCGATACTAGACGGAGAGAAAGAAATGAACATCACTTCACTAGAGCAAATGGAAAAAATTGTTTCAAGAAATAAGATGCTATCATGGCGTGGTTGGGACGTAGTCTTTTCAAAGGCATATCCTGGTGCATGGTCTAACAAGAATGGTGCATTTGTAAAGGGCGTATGGTACTCTCAAGACATCTTTGAGGTTGGGTCAAACGGCTGGGAGATTCCGAATAAGCTTGTGAGGTAGCTCATGAGTAAGGAAGCGTGGAAGCAGGATGCGTCTTGCCTAAACTACGATGTAAACATATTCTTTGAAACCTATGAGGAAAATGAGCAGCTCCGTCCTGCAGTAGAGCAGCTTTGTGGTGGATGTCCAGTTGCAAGAGAATGTTTTGCAGTTGGAGTTTCTCAAAAGGAATACGGTGTCTGGGGTGGTGTCTATCTGGAGCATGGAAAAGTTTCCAGGGAATTTGGTCGGCACAAGACCAAGAAGCAATGGGCAGAAACATGGAAGAGGCTTACACAAAATGTACACTGATCCAATGAGAAGGGCAGTTCAATCACTGTCTAGCTATGCACCAAAAGGCTTCTACCTAGATATCATTGACGAGGACCACTTCCTTGTAGTGAGAGCAAGCGAGAGGGTATTCATGTCTTTGCCAAATGTGGAGACAAAGAGAATGGCCGTAGACTACATGATTAGGATCAAGAAAGCACTGGAAGACAATGGTGCTATCGTAATGTTAACTAGAGAAGGAGGTAAGGAAGATGTCTGAAACTAAACTAACAGAAGAGCAACACAAACTTGTTAATTATATTCTCGCACAGGGTGTGCTAGGAGAAAGAGATAGGATCTTGAGCTTGATTAATGCTGAAGAATCTGATACAATTTCTAAGGAGAATATCATTAAGCTAATTAGTGAGGAGTAGCATGGAGCTAGGACTGTTTATAGCTACAATAGTATCTATTGTTTCTGGTGCTGCTATATCTATTAATAGGCATCTTAAGTATCGCAAAGCAATAGAGCGTGTAACACAGCTTGAGATAGATAAGCTTACAGTATCAAATGCCTTGTTGGATGCTCATCAGGAGCTTGAGAACTTCAGACTTGGAGAGACAGAGGAGTTTGTTAAATTCTTGTCTACATCTAGACAGTGGGCATTTGACTTCATAGATGAAATCCAGGTAACACTTAAAGATCTTTTCGAAATGCTTAATAAGCCAGGGCAGGATACCCAAGAACTTTTAACCAAGTTTAGAGAGCTTAAAAGATTTCTTCCGAAAGATAATTAGTATGATACACTGTATATCTAATTTGGAGGAACACAATGTTAGCACTAAAAGATGCTATACAAAAACGCAAGTATCTGTATGATGTTTGTGAGGAGTCTACTTGCTTTAATAGACAAGAAGAAACCTATACTACAACTGAAAATAGAAGCATACAATTATGCAATACACACTATCACCAAATAGCTGATGAAGTTCTTTGGTAAAAGGAGAGAAACATGAATAAGGCTATGATTGATTCATATCTACGTAACCTGCTGGGTGTAGTCCTAGCACTAGTAACCACTGCAATGGCATCTGCTGGCGTCTCATCGCCACTAGATCTAGGCACTGGAGAATGGCTAGGAGTTCTTAATGGTGTTTGGGCAGCTGCAGTACCAACTGTCATTCGCTACCTAAATACTAAGGACCCAGCTTTTGGTCGTATCGCTGACTCAGTGGCTGGAGAAATTGCAGCTAAGATTGATGAGGCAGCAACAAAGGCCAAGTCGTCTGCACCAAAGGCTCCAGCTAAGAAGCCTGCAGCCAAGAAGCCATCTGCTGGTGGCGGAGGAACTGCAAAGAAAGTTCAGTAGACAATATAAAGGATAGCCCTTGGATATTTCCAGGGGCTATTTTTTATGCTATAATATATTTGCTTGCCCATTCGGGGAGCAACAGTCGCTTTATAAGGAGGACAAAAATGATGGCATCGCTATACATGAAGGATCCATTTGCAACATTCAGTCAGGACATTGACAGAATGTTTAATGCACCACTACAGAAAACCAACTACCCACCCTACAATGTTCGTAAACTAGATAACGAACGATTCGTTATGGAATTTGCGGTAGCTGGATTTAAAAAGGAAGACATTGACATCTCTGTCGAGAAGTCTATCCTAACCGTAAAGGGCGAACTAGCCGAGTCTGATGATAGTGATTACCTGTATAAGGGAATTGCTGGACGAAAGTTTGTTCGCTCGTTCTCACTGCCAGAATACTTTGAGGTGGGGAGAGCAGGTATGTCAGACGGCATTCTTTACATTGACTTGTACAAGGATGTTCCAGAAGAGAAGAAGCCAAAAACTATCGCTATCGATTAGTTAGTGGTATAATTAAAAGGTCCCCACACAGGGCAAGGGTTTGCTAACCTTAGGATGATTAGTTACCATTTTCTGGGCCAATCCAGGGTCGCTGTGTGGGGGCTTTAACTAAGTAAGGTACTGCATTGCTATATAATAATTCTAAAGATTCTATAAACAATCCTCTATACGACTTTCTTACTTTCCGTAAAGAAGACTACATAATTCATGCCCATGCAGGAATTAATGGTCTAGAGCTTATAGTTGATCAAAGCAGTACAGATCCTTTAGATGCTGCATCGGACTTAAGGTCCGAAACAGAAAAGCTTGTTGTTGTAATTATGCCATCTATTGCACATACCATATTAGACGGTATAGCCCTTATGGCAGAGTGGTTTGACGCATACCCAGAAGCAGAGATTATCATTTTAGAAGATCTATATATTCATAACCCCAAAGACCCTAGGTCGGTTAAGTATGACACAGACGTTCTTGATGTATGCATAGCTATACTCCAGGAACGTGGTGCAAAAATTACAAGGATAACTGGGAAAATATTGATAAATAACTTTTATGAAGTTTCATCACCAGGATTTTCCATACCTAAGACCGTACATACCTACAGGGCTCTAGGCTCATTGGCAGATGGTCTTGCTACCTCCGAGAAGCCATATAGAAAAGTATACATCTCTAGATCTAAAATTAACGGCAGGGGCTTTTCAGATGAACACTATACAAATAATTCTATGCTTACAGACGACTGCCGAGTGTATAATGAAGAGCACCTTGAGCAGCTTTTTGTAGAGATGGGATTCGAGATTGTTTACTTTGAAGAGATGGGAAGCTTTGTTGAGCAGATGTCCATAATGAAAGAATCTAAAATTGTTGCTGGTGTAAGTGGTGCTGGATTAACCAGCTCAGTATTCATGAGACCAGGAACCACGGTAGTTGAGATTTCTACACTAATTCTTGCTCCAGACTCAGCACGCCGACTTCGTCCTAGCTGGCACCACCACCTATCGGATCTAGCCTTTTCAGTCAACCTAAATAAGGTTTCAGTACCAGTTGTTGAATACAGAGATGGAATTGATGTGGCAAGTAGAATTAGATCTACCCCAATGTTTGACTATCTAAAGAATTATTAAGCAAAGTCAATATTTAGAATACACCTGAACTCATTATTTACTGGGGATGATGATGCATGGTATACGTTGCCATTAAAAACTACTCCTCTGCCTGCTACAGGGTTAACCCTAACATCTTCGCTAAATGATTCTGGCACCTGTTCGGACAGCGTTTCATTAAAAAATACAGTGTCTCCGTCAGAGTTATTTATATAATACAGGAATACTTTATGTTCAGAGTCAAAGTCAACGTGGGGGGTGTGATACCCAGAAGAAGAAAAAGATCTGGGCAACCAGTTTAGCTTAACTCTGATAATTTTATTAACCTCTATCCTATGCTTCAGTGTGAAGGCCCTAAAGACCTGCATAAAATATTCATAGGCCTGAGTACCCTCTCTAAGTCCTGCTGCAAACTGATAGCTCTGGGTAACATTTTGGTCATCAACTGCATATGGCCCATTTGGGGTATCTGTTCGATATGCAAGGGTCCATGGAATGTCTAAACCATTTATAATTACCCTATCAGATATGTCCCTGACGGCGGCATCTGGCAAAAAGTTATCGTCTATTAGCACGTTGCTCTCTTTCATATGTTCTTTTCTTATGGCAGTTGGAGCAAACAACGTCACACTTACTTACTTCCTGCCAAGCAGCTTCCCGACCATATTTTTTCAAAACACGATAGACTATGTCCACCTTCTTTTTCTCTGGGCGGTGATCAAATTCAAGGATATAGTGGGGGTATCTGACCTCACAGTCATGGCAACCCTTACTCTCCTTATAAGCTTGAAACTCTGCAAATATTGACATGTACAAATATTATACACCATTATCCTGGTATAATTGTTTTCATAATGAATAAACTTAATTTAGATTATGGAAGCTTTATATCCAGAAGCTTTAACTCTGTTACTGTATCTGGAGATGAAGTTATAAAGTCTTCCAGAAATTTAGAAAAGATTATTAATGAGCACGCATACTTTTATAGTATATCTGACGATTTAAAGCATTTCATGGTTCAGCCCTATCAGTTGTCTATCTCAGAAGGTAGGGCAAGCTATAGGATGAAGTTCTGGAGATCTCCAGACGCAGGAGGTCTTTATTCATCTAAAAGCCTGGAGATGTCTGACTTTGTAAAGATTGTGGACTCTGTAGATTCATTTAAGAAAGCAGCTAAGAGAAATACAAGGACGACAGCTAATTCCTGGAACAGTATGCTTCAGTCAACAACAATAAAAGCAAGGTCAAGGGTGACTGACTTTGTTGGCGATCGTGCCATCCCACTTTGTGACAGGCTTGAAGAGCACATTCTTAATATCACACCCTATAGTATAGACAGCATAGAGTCACACGGTGACCTTTGCCTGTCAAATATAATTCTTTGTGAAGACGGTATGGTTAGATTTATAGATCCAAGGGGCAGTGACAGCATCTGGATGGATGAGTATTATGACATGGCTAAGCTGAGCCAGTGCATCTTGGGTGGATATGACTTTATAGTTAATGATGTCCCAGAGAATCATAGCAGAGATATACAGGAATATTTCTTGCAATACATAAAGTCTGTTGGACTTTCATACGAGATGCTACGTATATATGAGGCATCTTTGTTTATATCGATGTGCCCACTACACTCGGATAGACCAGACCATGTAGAAAAGTTTTTAGATGCTGCTGAAAAGATTTTGATGGAGCTGGGGGCATAGTGAATATTCTACTGCTTATGGCAGGAGCAGGAAGCAGGTTCGCTGGCAGTAGATACAGCCTACCAAAACCACTGATAGAAATTAATGGCAAGCCAATGTACGAGCATGCCATAGAATCACTTGGGCTAGATGGAATGGTAATAGCAGTCTCACGCTTCCAGCTGGAAAGAAATAACTACTTCGTAATAAATGTTGACAGAGTTTTAGATGGCCCAGCTGTTAGTGCACTATTAGCTAGAGATTATATAAACAATGATGAAGAGCTTGTAATAATGAATTCTGATCAGATGATAGAGTGGAACCCCTCAGACCTGAGCCTAGCTCAAGCACACGACGGTGGACTTATGCTATTCAAGGCAGGCGGTAATAGATGGTCCTTTGCAAGAGTGATAGATAACAGGGTGGTTGAAGTGGCAGAGAAAGATCCTATTAGTGAGGATGCTTTGGTGGGAATACACTACTGGAAGCGTGGAAAAGATTTTGTTAAATATGCTGAACAAATGATTTCTAGGAATGACAGGGTAAACGGAGAGTTTTATATTGCACCAGTTTACAACTATGCTATTAGTGATGGCTTAAGCATTGTTCCTATCTACGTTAGCAAGATGCACGACCTAGGTACGCCACAAGCCCTTGACAGGTATCTAGCAGATAGGATATAATTTAAGCATGAAGAATATTCTAATTATTTCTGCACACCCAGATGACTTAGAGATGTCATGTGGTGGATCTGTTGCCAAATGGGTGTCAGAGGGGCACAATGTTGTAAACTTAATTCTTGTTTCCGATGTTAAGCAGATAGACTCCCTTGGCTTTGCTAGGGAGCACCTGGGCTACGAAGCAATCCTCTGGCCAGGAGATAGGGGTAGCCTCTCCGTAAACTCTGATATGATTGCAGACATCGAGGCACACTTCGTAGACGTAGACTTTGATAGAATAGTTACTCATTGGAGAGAGGATTGGCATCAGGATCATCAGGTTTGTCATAACCTAGGAAGAGTGTTGGCCCGTAAGCAGCCCACTGAGCTTTGGTATATGTCTTCTCACCCATATCATCTTAAGTACAGGGAATTTAGCCCAGACATATATGTTGACGTAAGCGAGCACGCTCACCTAAAGTATAAGGCTATTACTGAGTACGACAACTTGCCAGGTTACTGGGAGACTGGCGTTAGGTCACACGATAGCTGGCGTGGAACATTTATTCATGCTAAAAAGGCAGAGGTATTCATGGCAGGCAATCTTCTAGGATGAAGGTCCTTGGCGTAAACATGTCGCATGACGGTAGCGTATGCGTTATCGAGGATGGTTCAGTAATCTTTTACCAAGAAGAGGAAAGGATTACACACGAGAAGCATACTACTGGTTTCATAAATAGCTTTGCCAAGGCCATGAGACTCCATGACCCACGGCATATTGTTTTTGTTGGTGCCTTCCCATATGAGCTAAATGCCAGAGACCTGCTTTCATACCTACTTGTATCAATTGGTAAGACTAAGCATCTTAGTAACAATGAGAAGTACCAGGCATACTGGCTCAGAGACCATCACTTGGCACATGCAAACGTTGCATTTTATAACTCAGGCTTTGGGGATGCTGGGATCTTGGTGGCAGATGGAGCAGGCCAAGCATTCTATGACGGAGAGAATCTTTACAGGGAATCCGAAACTATCTACCATGCCTCTAAAGATATTGAGACTCTTCATAAAAACTTGATTACTCAGCATTCATCCTGGAGATACGGGGAGCTTGCGATTGAGCTAAGCAGCATGCCACACTTCACCAAATGCTCTGAGAGGCTGCCACTAAATTACCCCTATACAATATACCCCTCCAATTTGAGTTTAGGTAAAATGTTCAGTGCAGCAGGCATTAAAATATTTAATTCTTATCATAATGCAGGAAAAGTTATGGGCCTATCTGCCTATGGCGTTGATAATCCATCAGATCCCAGGGCATTTGTTGATGGAGTTGCCAACCCAGAAATTTTGAATAGCGATATCTCGGATGAGAATTTGGCATATAGGGTACAGAATGATTCTTTGGATGTATCTATTAGCCTTATTAAGAAAACTATAGAGATGTCTGGCAGCAAAAATATTTGCCTTAGCGGTGGGTACTTTCTTAACTGTGTCAATAACTACAAGTATCTTAAAGAGTTTCCAGACATTAACTTCTATGTAGAGCCAAACTCCAGTGACTCTGGTACCGCTATCGGGGCAGCCCAGTGGCTTTATAAGAAGCTAACCAACAAGCCATCTATGCCAATCAATAGGATGTATCTTGGATCACAGGCTAACCACGAGGTCTTCTCAGACACCCAGTCCATTGACGTGACGTCAGACCATGTAGCTAAGCTGCTATCTGAGAGAAATGTAGTGGCTATCTACCAGGGAAGGGCTGAGTCAGGGCCTAGGGCCCTAGGTAATAGGTCAATTCTTTATGACCCAAGAGATCCAGATGGAAGAGATGTTGTTAATACTATCAAGAAAAGAGAATACTTCAGACCATTTGCTGGCTCAGTTCTAGAGGAGCGTGCCCCCGACTGGTTTGACATGCAAACACTCTCTAGCAGCCCAGAGATGATGTTCGCCGTCGAGACTTTGCCAGACAAGAGGGATGTCGTCCCTGCCCTACAGCACAACGATGGAACATCAAGGATTCAGACGGTATCAGCCGATCAAAACAGTAACTACTATGAGTTAATCGAATCATTCTATAATATCACTGGAATCCCAATGCTATTGAATACATCATTTAATCTGGCTGGAGACACCCTGGTAGAAAATATGGATGATGCAATCAGAACTTGCAAGGAGTCTGGTATTAAGTATCTATACTGCCCAGAGATCTCTAAGCTTATATTGTTATGATATAATTAATCTATGAATGATAAAAAAGATTCTATTATAAAGGATAAGGTAATGCTAGTGCTTGCTACTGGTGTAATGCTTGCAATTTTAGTTGCAATTGTTGGTGACTATGTGGTTGCGGCCATTGAGACAACCCAAACTGGAGAGCCAGTAGACGTATCTGCTGAAGTTATGACTCTTGTTCAAACAGCACTTGGTGGTGTTATCGGTATTATTGGTGGTTATTTTGGTGCTAAAGGCATCTTAAAGAAAGATGGCGAATAGGATGAGCACAGAAGATAGTCTAGACAAGCAGGCACCCTGTTGGGATGGGTACGTTCAGCGTGGGATGAAGCCTGGAAAAGGTGGCAAACCAGTTCCAAATTGCGTTCCATCTAAGAAAGCTGACTCGATGGACAAGGCTGACACTCCAGAGGGATACCACAGAATGCCAGATGGCACACTAATGGCAGACTGGATTCCACACGAGGGGGATATGGTTATTGGTATGACTAGCGAAGGCCCAGTAGTTGGTCTTGTAGAGCATGTCATGCTTGAGGGCGGTGTGTATGGTGTACCAGGAACAGAGTATGCAATCGAGTCCAATCCAGAAAACCCAGCTATGGCTGTTAGGGTCTATGAAAAAGATGACGATATGTACTATCCAACAGCCTACTCTATCGGTATGCTAGCTAGCGACGCCACCATTGTTGATGACTTAAAGATCGGCATGAATGATGAAGAGAATGAAAAGTTTTTGAAGGCAGACGGTTACGCACCTACAGCTGGAATGAAATCCGCTGCAAGACGAGCAATTAAGTGGAAAGAGGATGGTAAGGCTACGGGTGCTGGAACTCCAGTCGGTTGGGGCAGGGCAAGAGACATCGTAGCAGGGCGATCAATGTCTCTTAGTGTAGTTAAGCGTATGTATTCTTTCTTCTCTCGTCATGAAGTGGACAAAAAGGGCAAAGACTTTAACAATACCAGCAATCCATCTAATGGACGTATCATGTGGGACGCCTGGGGTGGAGATGCAGGGTACTCCTGGTCGAGAAAGATAGTTAAGCAAACCGAAGACAAGGCATTATTTGCTGATTTTGGCAAGGACCACACCAAGTCTGTTAGCCTTAGAGAGTTGTTTTAGCCATCAATGATTGAAAGCAATCTCCCAATATACATTTATGATACTGAGCTTCTTTCTAAAGATGAGGCTCATGAGATCTTAATGCAGACTAGGGACGCTGACTTTCACTTTGAGACCCATAGCATTGGGGCTGCAACAGATGGCTATACTGGCATTCCTGGAGATAGGTTTCTAGACAGACCAATCATGGTTGCTGGAAGCAACAACATACATGAAGCAGATATGATGAGGCCAATAGCCAAATCTATATTTTTAAAGTTTGCTGAAAAGCACAGCCTAGTTCTTAATGAGGTATTTAGGACTAGGACAAACATATCTTTTACTAGCCTAGACACCAGGCCAACAGTACCACACGTTGATCTAAGAAATGAAAATAAGCATTTTGTTTTTATATACTATCTAAACGACTCAGATGGAGATACAATTCTATTTACACAGAAAGTAGACGGCCATTTCCACACAGAAGAGGATCTAGAGGAGCTAAAGAGGTTTTCTCCTGTTGGCGGTGGTGCACTTCTCTTTAACGGTGACTACTTCCATACATGGGAGCACCCCTCAAAACATGACTACAGGGCAACGATAAATCTAAATGTAGACATATCTTGTTAGCCTTTGTTATAAAAATGTAATCTACATATTGACAGCTAGGCAAATCTAAAGGTATAATAGATGTAACGACCTTAGGAGATTTAAATGACAACAGTTTATACCAAGCCAGCATGCGTGCAATGCGACATGACAAAGAGATACCTAGACAAGGCAGGGGTAGAGTATGATACTGTTGATATCACAGAAGATCCAGCAGCACTAGAGATGATTCTAGGAATGGGTTTTCAGGCAGCACCAGTAGTTGTTTCAGATGCAGGCAACTGGGCAGGTTTCCAACCAGATAAGCTAAATCTATTAGCCGCTTGACAATCGTTTTCAATAAGGGTATAATTGTTATAACACAATAAGAGAGAGACAAAAAATGGAACACGGACACGAGGGTGAGACCTTCCTAGAAGGTATTATTGAGATTACTTTTGGATTAGAGCATGTAGTTGCAGAATTCTTTTGGAATGCAGTATTCGTTGCCGCAACATTTCTACTTACACGAGGAATTGCATTACGTAAAGCACACAAATATATTGACAACAAGCATGGTGTAGAGCACGACGAAGGATATTAGTATTAGTTCAGTAGCAGTAATTGGCCAGGGGTACGTTGGTAGAGAGATTTCTTTAGCAGCAGTTGCCTCTGGTCATTCTGTTATCGGGATTGATACTTCACAGGCGGTATTAGATTCGGTATCTGAGTACAAGACTAGTACCCTGTATGATGACATATCTCAATCCGACATAGTTCTAATCTGCACGCCAACCCCAGCAGACGGACACCTTGGCATATCTGATGCAATATATCGTGTAATGCAGCACATTAAGGCTGGTGCATTGCTATGTATAGAGTCTACAGTTTCTATTGGTTTTACCTCCTTGGTAGCCGAAGAGTATAAGGATCGTAATGTATTCGTAGCTTACTCACCAGAGAGAATTGATCCAGGCAACTCTAGTTATACTATTACAAACACTCCAAAGATTGTGTCGGGCATTGGGCCAACGGCTGCTGCAATTGCAACAGAGTTTTACTCTTCAATGTGCGAAGAGGTTATTACAGCTAATTTACCAGAAGAAGCCGAAGCAGCTAAACTTTTAGAGAACTCATTTAGACTACTTAACATTTCTTTTGTAAATGAAATGAGCAAGTTCCTGTATAGATCTGGCGTGAAGGCTTCTAATGTTATAGAGCTGGCATCCACTAAGCCATATGGTTTTATGCCATTTAAGCCTGGACTTGGCGTGGGAGGTCACTGTATACCCGTAGACCCACAATTCCTGATTGACAGTGCAAATAGATTAGGGCTACCTATAAAGACGTTAGAAGCAGCTCTGATGGCTAATGCAGACGGTATACAGTTTATACATGAGCTGGCTATGCGTAAGCTGGGCAATCTAAGCGGTAAAAAGATTTTGGTGGTTGGCATAACATATAAGGCTGACACTGCCGATGTAAGGGAGTCAAAGGCATTGGAGTTAATCGCAATGCTTAGAGATTCTGGTGCTTCAGTGGACTGGCATGACGATGTTATAAAACGGTACGGTGACGAGACATCAAGGGCATTGACAGATGGATACGACCTTGCTATAATTGTGAACAGACATAAAACTTTAGAGCAGAGTCTGCTGCCAAAGATTCCTACGATAGATTGTGAAAGGCTGTATTGAGATATTTAGTAACTGGTGGTGCTGGGTTTATAGGATCTCATCTGTCTAACCTGTTGGTAGAGGAGGGGCATGAGGTAGTCGTTGTAGATGACATGTCTACTGGTAAGGTAGACAATCTGTTATCTGCTGGTGTTAGGCTGGTTCCAATAAACATGGCTAACTACGAAGCTATGATAGTTGAGGCACAGCATGCTGACTGGATAATTCACTTGGCTGCAACTGTTGGAGTTAAAAATACAATGGACAAGACTCCACAGCTTATTAATAATAATATTAATAATACAGACACGATGTTTCGTGTCGCTGCCATGTTGGATAAGCCAATCTTTTTTGCATCCACATCTGAGGCATATGGTACAAGCCCAGAAGTGCCATTTAAAGAGACTACAGCCAGCGTATTTGGATCACCAGATGTAATTAGATGGTCGTATGGACAGTCTAAAGCTATTGGGGAGGCCCTTGCAAACTTTTATCAAAAAGATAGGGGCCTAAGATTTGTTACTGGAAGAATTTTTAATTCTGTTGGTCCAAGGCAGTCTGGGGAATACGGAATGGTCCTTCCTAGATTTGTAAAGGCTGCCGTGGAGAATAAGCCTTTGTCAGTATATGGCTCTGGGCTTCAGACTAGATCTTTCTGCCATGTTTTAGACACAGTGAGGGCTATCTATATGCTCACACAGTCTGGCAGGTTTGGTGAGGCATACAACATTGGCGGTAGCAAAGAAGTGTCAATCCTCTCCCTTGCAGACACCGTGATTAGGCAGACAAGATCAATGTCAACTGTTTCTATGATAGATTACGATACCGCCTATGGTCCTGGATACGAAGACACCGACAGAAGAGTTGCAGATACTAAAAAGATAACTAATGATACTGGGTGGGAGCCACAGTATTCTTTAGAGCAAATAATAAATGATATAGCTAAGGAATATAATGGAGATTAAAGACTTCGAGGCCATGGCACAGAAGTACTATAGTGAAGCAAAAGATGTACTAGTTAAGAAGCAGATGGACTATGGTCCAAAAAACATTGCCTTTAGTCCAGGCGGCCCAGTAAATGGGTTGCGTGTACGAATGCACGATAAGCTTTCTAGGATTAATAACCTTGTTGATTCTGGAGCTACACCAGAAAACGAAAGCCTAAGAGATAGCTTTCTAGATATGATGAACTACAGTGCCATTGGATTGATGGTGCTAGATGGAGATTGGCCAAACGAATGACAACTTATATTAGAACTACACCAGATCCAGTAAGTGTGCTTGATGAGGGTTACGTAAGGCTGGTAGACGTACTTGGAGATGACGTATCAGTAGTTAATGCTGCTAGGGTATCGTATGACAAAGAGACTACTGCCTTTGAAGAGCGAGATGCAAAGCTACTGAAGTTTTTGCTAAGGGAGCAGCACACCAGCCCGTTCAGACACGCAGCTGCAACTTTTGAGGTATACGCTCCGCTATTTGTTGCGAGGCAGTGGTGGAAGTATGCTGTGTCTTCTACACATGTAGATGAACAGAACGGATGGAACGAGTCATCTAGACGTTACATCACAGAAGATGAGAAGTTTTATATCCCATTACCAGGAGAGTGGCGTAGCAAGCCAGAGAATAGCAAGCAGGGCTCGGGAGAGCCACTGGATGAAGAGCTTGGAGCTAAGCACTTCCAGAGGCTATGCGAGACGGTAGTACAGGGTACAGAGGCATACCACGATGCAATGAATGATGGCGTTGCTCCAGAGATTGCTAGACTATTTCTACCAGCATATGGAATGTATGTCCGCTGGCGATGGACGGTATCCCTACAGGGTATCCTAACATTCCTAGATCAAAGGCTAGAGCATGATGCCCAATGGGAGATACAGAAGTATGCAGAGGCAGTTCTTAAACTAACTAAAGAAGCATTCCCAGAAACAATCAGCTTGCTATACGAAGAATGATATAATATAATTATGAGCTATGAAAACTATATGGAGCAATACAATAAGATAGGCTACTCTAGAGCTGGTATCACTCATGTAAAAAACTTTATTCATGGGTCAGACCTGTATACCCTAGCATCCTATCTAAGAAATGTTTATGGATTTGGGAATTTTTATAGTGACCAGATAGACAGTGATATTGTAAAAGAAATGCTTGTGTCTTGCCAGGAGGCAGCCTATGCAGAGGTTCTGAGCAACTACTCAGAGCCATATGGCATAAAGATGCTTGAGGAGCCTAGACAACCCGCCCATCTCGTCAAGTGGGATATGCTGATAGGTGAGTCTATGTCAGTTCATAGTGATGCAGAAACGCCGTCAAGGCTTCCTGCAATCGCTGGTGGATTCTATAGATATAACATTACAGCAATTGCCTATATTACAGACGAGTATTTGGGTGGGGAGATAGCTTTCCCAGAATTTGATAATCTAAAGATAAAGCCAAAAGCAGGGGACCTCCTAATGTTTCCAAGTAGATATAGGCATTGTATTCATCATCTTGTTTCTGGTGATAGATACACTATGCCAATGTTCTTTGGGTTTGACGTAGAGGATAGCATAGATCCAAAACTAGCTACGCCTTCAATAGAAGAAGGCCAGAACCCGTCAGACATCCTATTCTTTGAGTAGCCATGCAAACAATATTTATATCTATTGCTGCATACAATGATCCAAGCCTTTCCGATACAATTCGTAGTGCCATATCGTCTGCAGACAATCCAGATAGGCTTAGCTTTGGCGTTGCCCTGCAGTATAGAGATGAACCAGATCTATCTGAGTTTTCTGGTAACAATCTTAGGACTACCAGCTATGATACAAATACCAGGCCAGGCATTGTAAGAATAAGGTATAACATATCCAGAGATCTATACGATGGTGAGGATTATTACCTTCAGATTGACTCTCACTATCTATTTAGTGATGGCTGGGATACAAAGCTAATAAAATATTACAGAGACATATCCGAGCAGACTAAGACTGATAAGGTAATCCTTTTTCCATTAGAGGTGTATGGCGATGGTGTCATGACATCATACTTTGATCCTACCATTGAGCAGCATGAGATTGGTTCAGTGCTACACCCAATACCCGTAAATGGCAAGTCAAATGACTATTCAGCATATCATGAGATATACTTCGGCAGGGTTGGTCAGATCTTTTTGCCAGCCAGATATATTAGAGAAGTCGGGTTTGACGAGTATTCTCATACGACCATGGAAATAACATATTTTTCCTATAGGCTTATTATGTCTGGCTATCGGGTGTTTCAGATTAATGAAAGAATACTATGGCAGAATGATGCCAGGTACCTAAAAGAAGTGTGGGACTCAACCCCAGAGGATAGCCAGAAGATTATAAATAGGTTTAGCTCGGATGCGGTTTCAGAGCATCCTGCAACCTGGTATGAAATGTCGTTGGCTTACCTTTACAACGATTATTCTAAATATGCTATTAAGAATGCCGCCATGTCGCCAGAAGATTACTGGAACTTGCAGGGCATGGGGGAGAAGTTCTTAATGGCAAGATCAATGTTTGACAAGATTATTCATAATAACTAGATATAAACTCTGAGACTAAATTGCTATTGCCGTATACGCAGTCCAGCATCAGAGACTCTAGAGTTCCATCGTTTAAGGCCTCTGGTAGATCATGCCCAAAAGCAGGACCAAACTCAAAGATCTTAAGGTTGTCTATACTTGGGAAGAACCTTATCTGGTATTGATCATCACCATCATTGCTATTAAATATAAAATAGTTTGTGGTGTCATTGAATGACTGAGACAGGTCTACTATCTTCCAGGAATCCACTCTCTTAGTAAATACATTTAAGTAGCTATCCTCTGGAAGAATGCTAGGATGAATGCTCCACTGTGGAGTTATGGCAACCACAGACTCTATCTTAATATACCTTGACATATCTATTGCCAAGAAGCCTCCCATACAATACCCGATAGCATTTGTTTTTCTGCCATTAACTATTGGAGCAATGAGATCTGCTATTTCATTCATGTCTATCTTGTTACCATAAGAGGATTGCTTGTCAATAATAAATATTGCAGCCTTTTCATTATGACTCAGCGTTCCTATGAATTGCTCTATGGCAACCTCTTCGCCTTGTGCCAGCCTTGGGGTGCTGGAAAATGCAAGGAATATGTCATCGGAGTCTTTGTCGAAATAGGTTATCTTAAGTGTATCGTTGTCTATTAAAGTTATAAGATTTTCTTTCATGTCTTACATTATATCACCCATGCCATGGTATAATTAACCATATGAAGGAAAAGCCATCAACCATTTTTGTAATGATACCTGCCTACAGGGACCCCGTATTACTAGACACTCTTAAGCAAATTTTTAATAATGCAGATTACCCAGAAAGAATTTACGTTGCGGTAGGTGCTCAGTACGATGATGAAATCCCTATGCCAGACCTGTCTGAGTTTAATTCTAAGCAGCTTAGGATCCTTTCCATTCATCCAGAGAATAGGCCTGGGGTCTATAGGCTTCGTCACTTGTTAAATAAACTTTACGCAAATGAGGACTATTATCTAAGCATAGACTCGCATACAGATCTAGAAGAGTCGTGGGACACTAATCTTATACGTATTCTGGAGTCACAAAAAGAATATAAGAGCATTATAGTTGCTGAGGAAACTCATGAAAACCTTGAAGAGGGCCACTACGAGAAGCTTAGAATGGGGATTGACGACTCAAATGAATTCCCAAGGATAGTTATGAAAGAATGGTATCCTGCAAAGTATGACAAGGGGAGCTTGCCAGAAGTCAGCTACTTGCAGGCTGGAATGTTTTTTACTAGGGGGCAGTTCGCAAGGGAAATTAGATGGGGGCAGTACTGGCAGAATGACCAGGAGGAGCCATTTCTATCTTATGAAACCTTTATGCTTGGTTGGACAAAAAGGCTGATGGTTGGTTATAAAATAATTATTCATAGCCCAAAGAAGTATTACGATGCTGTATACCTGACAGCTCCAGCCTCTCATGAGAGACATTTCGTAGATACCTGGGATTATCAAATGGATTATCTTCCGTATGTGAGTCCAAGAATATTTCAAGCATATCTATACAACACGGGACCCTTTAAGATAGTTAATGCAATTAAAAAGCCAGAAGAGTGGTGGGAGCATGCAGGTCTCATACAGCAATACAGGCGGAGAACTGCTCATAGTGGAGAAATATTTTAGACTCTAAGTCTTGAAAGTTGTCTCCATAAAAAATATTCTCACAATTTTCACATTTATAGATAATTGGGAGCATATCCAATTATACACATGATATAATAATATATATGGACTATAAAGGAATAAGCTGCCCACATTGCAAGACAGGAGACATGGCACCAGTGCTATATGGCTTTCCCACACCAGAAATGATTGATCTAGCTAGACAAGATATCATTGCTTTGGGTGGATGCACTGTGCACATCAACAACCCTACTCACTATTGCTATAGCTGCAATGAGACAGCTACTATAGGCTAATACCCATAGCCCTGTTCACACCTGTAATATAACCATTCTGCCAAGCCAGGAGCTCTTGCTCAGTTGTGCTGGCACCAGCAGTAGCTAAGTATTTCTGAAGATCTTCGAGGGCATAGCCAGCAATCTTCTGTGTTTCATCTTCTACGTTTTCATTTTCATTCATAGACTAATTATACCTCATAGTCTGTAGGCATGTCAAGCAGCATTTGCTTCTTTAGCTTACTGATTAACTCTTTGCCAGATATTTCAATGGTAATAGGGTTTGCCCCCTCTTCCAGATGAATCGTATAAATATTCTCTGGGAATATAAGGTATCTAAACTTAGACTCCACTAGCCAACCAAAGATTCCAGGATGAGCTGCGTTGCTTCTCCAACGTGACCATCCTGAACCTTTCCGTCAACAAGCCCTAGGAAAGATGGGCAGTAGTTGATCGGATACTTCTTGGCATAGTACTCGAAAAGCTCATGATCTTGTGTGACATCAATCCTAACATAAGTAATGTCTGGGTTATCCTTAATAAGCTTCTTAATGACTAGCTCCATGCCCGCACAAACTTCTGAATTTGGCTGTGTAAAGTGTATTAGTTCTTTTTGCATATTTTTTATTATAACATAAAAATAACAACATTGACTTTTATTAGCAGTTTTGGTATCATTTAATTAAGAAATTAAGGGAGAAGTATGGCATTCAATGCACATGATCTAAAGGCAGCATATGAAGAGGGAATCGTATTTGAGAGGATGCGGATCTTGGCTATCATCCAGCACATAGAACCTGACCAGGCAAAGTATTACGAAAAGCTTTTTAATCCAAATAAGGTTGGCAGATTATATTCTAAAGGCGAGCGAAAAGTAGGTTGAGTTTCGGCGGTAAAGTTCGGCGGATGAGACTATCCAAGTGCAAAGCACTTGACATTCACAAGTAGAACGGGTACAATGGATATATGAGAGACACTAAGATTAAACCAGAAGTCCGCAAGACGGTATTCGTAAAGGCTATCCGTGATACGCACATTACTCTTATGAAAGATTTAGACACGGAATTTGAAATAACCGAGGGCACCCTAATGTTCCATGAGACAAGCCCTAACCAAACTAAATACCTAGAGCCTGATGAGATAGGTCTATACCTACCTGAATATAAGTATATGGCTTTTGGCTACAGACCAGACTGGGTATCTGAAAGGACAGTAAGTGATGGCTAAGATGGCAGGACTACATGCTGAGGGCATGACAGATAAAGAACTACAAGAACAATGGGAACAAGCAGACCTGGATGGATGGCCAGAAGATAAGAAGCATCCTCCAGAGGGATTTAGAGACAAGGCCAATGGGGAATGATAACAGAAGAACATATCTGTCAAAAATGTAAGTCAACAATGTACTATACATTCTCCTCTAATGGATTTGACTTTGAATGTCCACACTGTAAAATTTTGAGGGTATAAATTGAATGACACATCAGCTATAGTAGAAGTATCCTCTATAGATATACATCCCTTAGTATTCTGGATATCAGTTGCTGCTCTGCTTTGGATCTATATCCTCAAAGAAGATTAGCCCATAAAGCCTTATATGACGATATGACGATATCACCCCATATGACACAAAGAGATATGCATTACCCCCTCAGAATCCATTCTATGGCTTCTGAGAGCTATGCTTGTATGTCTTGATATGATAAATACATCTTACTGACCTATGTTCTACTTAGTGTAGAATGAGATATGATTATTTGATATAGGTAATGGGCCACATTGTTATACAATCGTAATCAAATTGGGACCAAATTGTTATTGACATATCTGCAATATGAGAGTATAATACGCTTTCTTAATACCTTTGCAGCCCCAAATAGCCAGATAAATATGTGCAAAAATATTCATATATCTTTAATTATTTATATAAACATATATGGAATATCTGGATTTTGGGGAAAAGAATATGCTTTTCTTAATGTATATTCTACTAAGGGGGAAAGTGTTTATTCTATAGATATTTCATCAGATGACCATACCTCTGTACCCTCGTCCTTTGGACGATCCCAGTCCCTGGGAGTAAACTTAAAGAATACCATAAGCTTATCTATACCAGTAAGCTTTGTAAAGGCGGTAGCCATATCAGCATATCCCTGATGTATCTTAGTAGCCTCAGTAGGATACATAAAATTAAAGAAGTGATATCTAGTCATATATATAGTATAGCATCATATGATCTTAATAGGTAAGGATGCCCTAATTTTATGAGAAATAATCCTATTGTTCTTAATACCCTACAATACGAGAAAGGTTTCGGAGGTTCTTAATGTCTTAAATACGAGAAAGAATTTGGAGCTTCTTAATGTCTTTTCTTAAATGATCATACTTGACAAATGGTCATAGATGTGGTCGACCCCCAGAGGGGCCTATCTATTCCTGGAATCCCAACAAGTCATCTAGGCTATCAAAGCCCATATCATCTGGCTCCTCAAGTGCTGATAGTAGCAATTCAAACGTCTCGTTTATCATTGTCTCAGCAGTAGCCGTCTTCTCTACAATGTTATTTGCTATGGCATACGATAGCGGTAGCCCCAAATCGTTATACTCGAAAAAGTCTTTGAACTCATCGTCTAGCCTATAGTTCATCCATAGGTCAGCAAGTATCATTACCCGATTAGTAAATGGTGTTGGATTCTCTGGCAAGTAGTTTCTCCTTTTCTTCCTCCGCTGATTCAACAACGATTAGTAGTCTGTTGTATGGTAGGTTTGTCATTCTGGCTATGTTCCTGCCAACCTCGTCTAGGTCTAGTGATACACTGTCTAAACTATTAGCAATCTTGTCAGCAACTTTCTCCTCGTTTGATTTCATCATTCTCCTGTTGTCTTATTATCTCACAAATGGTTGGGGGTGTCAAGAGCGAAAGTAGGAAAGCTCTCAACACCCCCGTTGATAACATCCCAGCTACCCCTAACTAGGTGTTACCATATCTACGGAGCTAGGCTCAACGTAGAATCTTTATTTAAATATAGTTTGGTGTTATGGAAGATCGAATATCTTCCTTGTACCTAGGGAACTGCTCCAGATAGTACTTGACTCTGTCTGACATCTGGTCCCAGTAGTTGGCTATTAAATGGTCCATAGACATCCAGCCATCTAGGCCTGCATCAATGTCTCCAGTGTTCTCGAAGTTCATGCAGAATGACTCTTCCTTGGTTAGGAGGTAAGACTGTGAGACCTCTTCAGGGTTACCGTTGTTGTAGTCATATACGTGTAGGTACCATTGCTCAGTGTTCCATGTGCTCTCGTGAGTCTCACTGTTAAAGTCCTCCAGGACGTACACGTTGACGTCATAGTCAATCTTTGTCTTATTAGCATTCTTGTTACGCAGTAGTGTCTCAGTCATTGTATACCGTTACCAATCCGTATCCTTCACACTCTTTGCAGTCAGGGTCACCGTCATTCATGTAGCCAAACTTATCTGGCCCATAGCCTTCTTCCTTGTAGCACTTGCATTCCTCTTCAGTGCTAACAATGATTTGGTACTCTACGTTCTCCTCATAAGGCACGGTACATACATAGTAACTAATCCTATTTATGTAGTGATACCCATTGCTAAGGTAAGTACACATGTCGCCATCGCCAAATGTCCATACAAGCCTGTCATCTATCTTGGTCTGAACATACTCTACCTCAGCCCCATAGGTTTCAAAAGAGTCATAGGTGGAGTCATCATTAGGATACTTACTGATGTGGTTCTTTACTGGCTTGAACTTATCTTCCCACTCATTCCAAGTGAGTTCAACAAATGTAATTGGTTTAGTAGTCATGGGGTTCTCCTTAGAAATGGAAGTCTACAGGAACAGCATACCAGTTATCTGCTCCGCTGTCAAGTGAATTCTTTACGTGAATCATGTTAGCACTATCATTGACAATGTCAAAGTAGTATGAATTGAAATCCCAATCACCCACAGCCATGTCGTATAGCTTCTTGATAGGATAAAGTTCCATACCTGCCCTGAAGTCATCGCCACCAGATACATCAATGTCATTGATTATCTTATTATAGTCAATCTTCTTGGCCTGCTCAACATACTCGTCAAGCGATGTTTGTCTAAACTCTTTAGCTTTATCAAGGTATTCTTGGAACTTAGGGTCTGACTGGTGAACTACGTCATTAGTGTAAGTGTCGTTGTAAGGGTCATCGCTAGTAGACCAACGTCCACCGCCTGTAACGAACCAATCATACCAAGTCGCAGAGCCAGCGGTATAAGGGTCATCTCCTAGCAATCCTTCCAGATAGTTTCTTACATCATTGAAAGCCTCGTCAACGTCATTAGCTTGTGTAGCAATGTATTGTATAGTATGCATGGGGTCTACTTTCTATTGGGGTTATTCTGCTTCTGGCAGGTCTTGCCAGTCATCCTCTTCGATGTATCTAATTGGTATTTGGTATTCATTTTCCATGTATCAATTATCTCAAACAATTAGGTGTGTGTCAAGCTCTATTCCATAACATTTTGGGCAGATCTCGTTTGTATCTTCAAATGAATAGTAAAACTTGTTATCAATAATAGCTTTATTACACTCGTAGCAGTTCATGATACTCCTAGTTGAAAATGTTATAGGCTGAAAAGTCTGACTTGTCTACCGCAAAACGCTGGGCATTCATCCAAGCAGTCTCACCAAAGAAATACTTAGGCTTCTCTGCTGCAGGGACAACCTTATAGAAGTCTTGATACTTGTCTGCCTCGTATACGTGGACACCTCCATTGTGGAAGATCCTGGTCCATGTTGTGGATCCAACTGCTGGCTTTCTATCTGCAACTATCTTATTCATCTTCATCTTCCTCGTCATCTTCTTCAGGCAGGTCTTGCCACTCATCTTCTTCGATATATCGAATGGGGATTTGGTATAGGTCTTCATCTTTTTCCATAACTACATTATCTCATAATTATGGGAAGAAGTCAAGCCCTTCTTAATTACTTTTTTATGTTTATAGATCCTATTTGGGGGTCGGCCCCAGAGGGGACTGCTAGAGACCTAGCAATCTAAAGTGGAAGTCTTCCAATGCCCCTTTATACTCCACACCCTCATCAAGCATTGTTTGCATTATGGAAAGAACGTGACGCTTGTGCTCTTCCCAACCCTCTGTATAGCTATCATCAATCAGTTGTTGGTTGTCTCCATCTTTCCACTCAGTGTCTATCATTAGTCTTCCATTTCATACTGTGAGATTGTGGCTTCGTCATGCTCTATGATTGCCTCTATGTAGGGCAGTCTATCCTTATCGTTCATGTCAGCTACCCTTTCCCATTGTGCGTCAGTCAGCCAGCCAGAGTCAAAGGTAAGGACTCTATCTCCACCGTAGTTACCGTCTTCTGTTACATAAGCTTTCATTATGCTCTTTTCCATTCTGCGTTTGCTAGTTCTAGGTATTCTTCATACTCTTGTGGCTTTACCCCTGATTTGTTTAGATAGACTTGTGTGGT
>Ga0208921_1000011_pt1 | contig 80831 bp, 78 predicted proteins | sample ColrivemetaGS709_FD_187611 | JGI IMG/M metagenome (GOLD analysis project Ga0208921, IMG submission 187611) | Estuarine microbial communities from the Columbia River estuary - Ebb tide non-ETM metaG S.709 (SPAdes) (version 2) | ecosystem: Environmental > Aquatic > Marine > Intertidal zone >...
GTGATACATATGACATACGCACAAATCCAAGATGACTTTATCCGCACAGCACTCGAAGGCCCAGCGCAGAACGTGAGCCGTGCCGCCCTGAGTAGCATCCTAGATGATTGCTCAAGTATGGTGATGGAAGATGCACAAGATGAAAGTGTATCCATTGATGTGCTTACACATCGTGAGACTATGCTAGAACTTGCATCTGAACACTACCAGCAACACAATCATGGCACATGCCACTCCTACCTACGCAAATACTTCGAGGTTTAAAACAGATGGAACTTACATCAAACAACAAAGCGGCATGGCTTGCAACAATCTGGGAGGCTCTACACGATTGGGAGGCAGACCATGAATACAGAAATGCGGCGGGTGGTGAGACATTTGAGCGCCGTTATGATGACATCTGCACAGCTATGGCATGGATTGCCGAAGAACTGGGCGTTGAACAGGAGGACGTTTGATATGGCCGTTAAGTATATATGCAAGGCATGTAATAGCGAAGACGTATGTGTTGACGCTGTCGCAGCATTTGATGTTTTAGGCCAACGGTGGGAGCTACAAAGCACATACGACCAAGCCTATTGTATGGATTGCGACAGTGAGACAGACATAAAAGAGGTGGAACTATGACGATGAACTTTACAACGGAAGAACTGAAATGCATCAGGGGATTGGTTGAGGATAGCATCTCACTGTCCACTTGGGATGCATTAGATGAAAGTTCACTATCAGATGTTGAGTATATGCATTTCTTTTTACAGAGGGCGAAGGTGTTAGCTAAACTGAAGGATTTGTATAATGATTGACCTCGGCTTAAACAATGAAGGTGACCACCTGTATGCCAAGCAGATCAGGCAGGGCGATAAGTATGGCTTAAATGATTGCCTCCGACACAAAGAGCCAGACCCGCTGGTTGAATTTTATGTGATGGCAGATGACAGGCCTTGGTTTGTGTCACGCTATTACAGATCAACCTTGCTTGGTGAATGCGAGTGGAGTATCGGTGCAGATCGTAGACTAACTGGCCTGTGCCTTTGCGGCACATCAATGCTAAGTGCAACAGCAACACAAGTTGGCACGGCTTGCAGTGTATCAGAAGCAAGCAGCCACTAAACAGAGGAGATAGAGAGATATGAATACCCCAACAAAACTAGCCTTGATTGGCCTTATAATGTATGTTGCTGCATCCAGTGGTTTGCTGGTTTTGTGGTGTGATGAAACGGGCTGTGGTGTTCAAATCTATAGCCCCTTTATTGAATATTACAGCGAAGGGATGGTGTTATGACCAAGGGTATCGTGTTAAGCTTATACGACTTCACAGGCGAGGCACTGAAGCCTTGGGCAGAGGCTGGCTATACCTGCTATGCCTTCGACATCCAGCACGAGCCATTGGTAGAGCGGTATGAAGAGCATGGCACAGGCAGTATAAGCTACCTTCATGCCGACCTGCACAAACATACTACCTTGGAAATGCTCTACGATATATGGCGACAACATAATGTCGTGTTCTGTATGGCCTTCCCAGTATGCACCGACATGGCTGTGTCTGGTGCTGCATGGTTTAAGAAGAAAGCTGAGGCTGACCCAGACTTTCAGATCAAGGCTGTCAACTATGCTGTGATGTGTGCAACCTTCTTTGATATGTTGGGTGTGCCATACTTCATCGAAAACCCTATCTCTGTATTGGCTACCCAGTGGCGCAAGCCTGACCATAAGTTCCACCCTTATGAATATGGTGGTTACATTCCTTACGATCAATCAGAGCATCCACGCTGGCCCGAATACATCGCAGCCAAGGATGCATACAAAAAGCACACATGTCTCTGGACAGGTGGCGGCTTTGTGATGCCATACAAGATTAGTGTTGACCCAGAGGCCTATCACGGTAATGGTTACAGCACAGCGATGATGAAGCTGGGCGGTAAGAGCCAGCGCACCAAAGACATACGATCAGCAACACCTCGTGGCTTTGCCATTGCGGTATATGAAGCAAACAAAACAATGGAGATGCACAATGCAAACTAAAACACAACACAAGAAGATCCTCCAGCACCTCCGCACATGTAAAGGTATTACGGTGAGAGAGGCGATGATTGAATACAGCATTAGCAGCCTTACCAAGCGTATTCATGAACTTCGTGCGCTGGGCTATAACATCCTGTCTACGCTTAAACGACACCCCGTCACAGGCCAGCGCTATGTGCGATACACACTACAAGAGGAGGCGTAAGACTATGAGCCGCAACAGAACCAGCAACGTCCCTGTAGGATCATTTGACAGAGACCTGATGAAGACAGTAGAGAATATGGAGTGGGATACAGATACTGACGCCAGCATCGACATTCTGTCAGATCAACTGTCAGAGCTAGAACACTTGCAAGAGGGGGCAGCACTATGGTAATCTTGCCAGCCGCTATCTGCGTGTTTTATCTTGTTGGGCTATGTAAATCTATTGCATTTGCTAAGAAGGAACTGGAGTATGAACAATCAAAGAAGCGACGATCCCATTGATGACGTAACATCTTGGGTTGGTAGGCTACCAGTGACGCCAAAGAAGGAGAGGGAGACAGATGAAGATACCCAAAAGCACAGCAAAGATAGAAAAGCTAATTGAGTTTTACTATGCCAGCCCTGCTTACCTGCGGGTCACAGGCAAGACACAGCTAGAGTATGAGCGATGCCTGACTAAGGCTATGCAGACAACAGTCAAGCACAAGACTAAGCTTGCTAACATCCGTATCTGTGACCTGACCGCTGGGATGTTAGCTACAGCCTACGAGAAATGGGTGGCATCCTATGGTATACGCCAAGCTAACTACACAAAGTCAGCACTGTCAGTAGCTTGGCGCTATGGCATGACCAAGGATATCATGATCCATAACCCTGTAGCTGTTATCAAGACTATCGCCACTAAGCCACGTAAGGTTAAGTGGGAGAGGTCAGACATCAAATCTTTCCTGACCGTTGCATATAGCAAGTGGGAATATCGAAGCTTAGGGTTGCTGGTTCATATGTCATATGACTGGGGCCAGCGAGTAGGTGACATGAGGATGCTGAAGTGGGAAAGCCTAGACCTTGATCAGTGCCGCATGGACTTGACACAATCTAAGCGAGGTGCTGATGTGCATCTACCTATCAGTCAGAACCTATGCCAAATGTTACGCACACAAAAAGAGGAGTTCGGGTTCCAGGATTTTGTTGCGCCTAAGATTTCTATCAACAAGGGCTTGATCAGACCTTACCTGATTAATGAAATATCTAACAATATCAATGCAGTATTGGACGAAGCTAATCTATCACGTGAACTTACAGCTATGGATTTGAGACGCACAGCAGTGACAGAAATGATGGAAGCAGGTGTAGACTTAGTTGGTATTATGCAGGTGACGGGACATGCTAGTCCGACATCACTGGCCCCATACATGGTCAACACATTCAGCGGTGCGTCTAAGGCACTATCAGCAAGAGGTAATGAAGATGAGCATTCGTAGCTATAACCTCTATCTCCGACACCCAAAAGGTTGTTATGTTTACTTCATGTCTCCTGACGGAGAAGATGTTATAACAAAGATAGGAATAAGTAGAGACCCGTTTAAGAGGAGAGAGGCATTACAGTGTGCTAATAGCAAACGTATAATTCTACATACCTTCTTTGGGCCTTGGTCTGAGAAAGATGCAAGAGGTATAGAAAAAGAAATACATGAAAAGCTTGCTAAAAAGAGAATAAGGGGTGAGTGGTATAGTATAGACTATAGAGTTTGTTGGCAGTTCTTTAACATTAAAGAGTGTAGTTACATGCAGGGGGTGAATGAAGATGAGCATTCGTAGATATGTAGAGACAGTAGAGATCAAGGATGGCGAGAGCCGCCGCATGAACTGTCCATCTTGCTTTGCTAAGAACACCTTCACGATCACCAAAGAGATGGGTGAGATCAAGTATAACTGCTACAAGCTAGACTGTTCAGCCAAGGGCTTTTATCACGGCAACCTTACAGCCATAGAAGTGCAGCACTTACTGAAGAAGCGGCCCAAAGCTAAGGCCAAGGAGGTAGAGACTATGGAGATACCTGAGTATGTTGTGCAGCCCAGCGCAGAGCATGATAAGTTTCACAGGTTTGTTAGCCGCTGGGGTATCGCCTCAAGAGGCCTGATGTATGACGTGAAGGATGAACGTGTTGTGTTCCCCATCCACTTCAAGGGCCGCATCATCGACGCTAATGGCAGGGCTGTAGGTGGTAAGATACCTAAGTGGTATCGCTACTCAGGCAAGGCAGACTATTACCTTGTGGGATCGGGTAGCACCATCGTTGTGGTAGAGGATTGTGTGTCAGCTATAGTGGCCCACCAAGAGTTGCCAAATGTTACAGCTATGGCAATCCTGGGGACATCCCTGACGCCTAACCACATGGCTAAGATTGGTGAGTATAGCAAAGTTATCGTGGCACTAGATCCAGATGCAGCACACAAGACCTTGCAGTTCAGCAGAGAGATCAACCTATGGACAGGCGCTAAAGCTACGGCATTTAGGCTTGACGATGATATCAAGTATCGCTTAGACGATGACATGGAGAGACTGAAGAGGATAACAGATGTCATACCATATACCTAAGAAACCTAGCCAAGAATTGTTAGATCATCTAATGGCTAACTACACATACGACAGAGATAAGGGTCAGGTATTTAACAATAGAATGGGTAAACCTGCTTTAGGGTTAACAAATAAGGGTTATCAGTATGTTGTATCATACCTTAATAATAAACATCTCGTCCATAGGGCGCACCACGTTGTTTGGTTCTTTGAGTATGGTGAATGGCCTACTTCTTGTATGGATCACATAGACGGTGTTAAGACTAACAACCACTATACTAACTTACGGTTAGTCACCAACAGAGAGAATACACAGGCTTATTACAAGAGTCAGAAGACGAGCAGTCCTTATCAAGGTGTGTATTGGAGAAAAGATAGAAAAAAGTTTTATGTCCATATTATGGTTAAAAACAAACAAACTCACATAGGTGCCTTCACCTGCGAATTAGAAGCAGCAAGAGCTTATGACAAAGCCTTGGTAGGACTAGGCCTTAAACCCGTCAACGTAGAAATTATGAAGGAGTTACAGAATGACTAACCAGATCACAGCTACATACATCGACCACATGGGCAGTGACCTGTCCGTAGTTAACGCAGCACGAGTATCCTTTGGTAAGAAGAGTGATTGGGAGTTCTCTGCACTAAGAGAAGGCTTACTTGAGAGAGATGCCAAGCTCATCAACTACCTAGCCAAGCATAAGCACATCAGCCCCTTCGGTCACGCCTTTGCAAGCTTCCACGTCAAGGCACCTATCTTCGTAGCACGTCAGCTAGTGAAGCATAAGTTCCTGCGATGGAATGAGATCAGTCGTAGGTACGTGGATGATAAGCCTGAGTTCTATGTTCCTGACGTGTGGCGTGGGCGTAGTGAGGATAAGAAGCAAGGGTCTAGTGATGAAGTAGTGGACATGTTATACTGGATAGTTGCAGACCCTGAACTTTCTATTGAGGGCCATACAGAGTATGATAATGTAAGTGATACACCTAGTAGGTGGTCATCTTATGTAAATGCTAGGGCATTAGACCTTTATAATGCTATGCTTAATAGCGATGTCGCCCCTGAGATGGCACGTATGGTGTTGCCAACCTCGCAGCTAACTGAGTGGTACTGGTCTGGTAGCCTTGATGCCTTTGCTGACATGTGCCGCCTACGCTGCAAGGAAGACACTCAGTATGAGAGCCGTGTGTTAGCTGACCAGATCAGTGAGAAGATGTCAGAACTATTCCCAGTAAGCTGGGATGCTCTAATGAGCAATTCGTGACGATCCTAATAGACAAATGGAGAAACGGAATGAGTTGGCACTATCAACTAATGAAGCACACAGAGCCTGACGATGAGGTCTGGTATGCAGTGCATAAGAACTACTACTACTACAGTTCAGATAGCTACACTGCAGAACCCGTAAGCATCCAGAGCGAGGACAAAGAAGACATCAAGTGGATGCTAGAACACATGCTAGGCGACATTGAGAAACACGGAGTGAAAGACTATGAGTGACTACAGAGTAGACGTAGCAACTAAGGAAGAGTGGGCTGAACGAGCATGGAATGCAGAAGACAAACTCTCCTTACTTTTAGATAACCTCATTACATTGAAGGCTAGACTGAAGAAGTGGGACAACCAAGATTACGTGTATTCATACGTCAACGCTATGCTACAAGAGATAGAGGAGTACCACTAATGTTTACCGTAGAGTTTGAGTCTGATGCTTCCATCATTACTACACTAGACGAGCGTGATAAATTTGAAGACGTTGAAGTAATTCTGGCAGATGATGGCTCTGTTTACATGAGACAGTTTGACAATTCTTTAGAGGAGTATCAGATGCTCTTCATGTCATACCAACAGGTGCTAGACATATTTGCTGCACTAAGCAGTAAAGAAGGCGCTTACTATGCAACACCCAAGGACACAAAATGAATGTAGCGATGTTTCTAAATGGTGCAGCTTTTATGTATCTCTTAGGTGTGGTACTACTGTATTCCATTACAGAGCCAGAGGATGAGAATGAAGACCCTTATGCCGCTGACAAGTTTTCGCTGATGTGGCCTTGGGTGGCTGTAATGACTATTATATACTGGGTTCGGGGAGAGAACGACGATGACGATGGAACTAGCACTGATTAAGACGCTCCTAAAGCGTGACTTCTATGACCAACACAAGGGTATCAGATGCCCAGATAAGATCTTCACTAAGGACATCCGTAAGATCAAGCAGACACTAGATCATGCTATGAACAACTACGATGGCGACCTCAACATGGCTGACCTAGAAGCGCTGTTCTACGCACAGAACCAGACCATGACTACAGCTACAAAGACTGCATACGGTGATCTATTCCGTAAGATGGATAAAGCTGATGTAGTCAAAGAAGAGATTGCAGACACAGTGCTAGGGCAATTGTTCCAGCAGTATGTAGGCGATCTTGTAGCTAACCTAGGCTTTGACTTCGTTAACGGGTCACAGACATCCTTGGAGCCTCTACGCCGCATCTTGGATGACTACAAAGATGACTTCACACCCAATGTTAAGATCACATGGGAAGACATCTCTATTGACCGTCTGCTTGAGGCTAACGATCTACAGACACAGTGGAAGTTTAACATCCCTAGTCTACAGCGTAAGGTCGAGGGTGTTAGTGGGGGTCACCTACTTCTGGTTGGCGCACGTCCCAACACAGGTAAGACATCCTTCCATGCATCACTGATTGCTGGGCCTGGGGGTTGGGCGCATCAAGGAGCCAAGTGCGTAGTCTTGTGTAACGAGGAGGCATATGAGCGTGTAGGCGCACGTTACTTGAGTGCTGCTGCTGGTATGACTATGGAAGAGGTTAAGGGTAACGTGACGCTGGCCCGTTCACGCTATGAGCCAGTACGTAAGAACATCCGTATTAAGGACAGCACAAACAAAGACATGCAGTGGGTTGAATCCCTAGTGAAGCAAGAACGTCCTGACATCCTGATCCTAGACATGGGTGACAAGTTTGCATCTAAGACCAGTGACAAGTCAGACGTATACCTCAAGGATGCAGCCATCTATGCACGTAACATCGCTAAGCAGTACAGTTGCTGCGTAGTCTGGATGTCACAGCTAAGTGCGGTAGCAGAAGGTAAGGTCATTGTGGATCAGTCCATGATGGAAGGCTCCAAGACAGGTAAGGCTGCTGAAGCTGACCTGATGGTCTTGATCAGTAAGAACCCTGTAGTCGAAGGTGCAGACGAGCAAGACACTCAGCGACACTTGAACATCGCTAAGAACAAGCTTAAAGGTGGCTGGCATGGTGTGGTACACTGTGAGTTGGATGGTGGGCGCAGCCTATATAGCGCATAGAGGAGAGATGGATGAGACTGGTATTAGACGTTGAGAACACTACACAAATGCGTAACGACAAGTGGCACCTTGATCCGTATGAGGAGGGTAACTTCCTTGTGCAGGTTGGGATGCAGAATGCGGATAATGCCGAAGAGACATTCATTGTTAACATTGATCACGTAGAAGCTAAGGATACCAGTGGCGCTGGGCGTAAGCTTATCCAAGATATCCTAGATATGACTACGCTTCTGATCATGCATAATGCCCAGCACGATCTTATGTGGTTGTGGGAGTGTGGCTTTACATATGACTGTGACATATATGACACAATGTTAGCGGAATACATCTTACTGCGAGGCCAGAAGGATAGCCTTAGCCTAGACGGATGCGCCCAGCGCAGACAGCTAACTTCGCAAAAGGATGACACTCTCAAGAAGTACTTCAAGGATGGTTACAACACCAACGAGATCCCACTGAAAGAGCTTACGTTCTATCTTCAAGCTGACTTAGATACGACACGAGAACTGTTTCACGCTATTGAGGCAGACTATAGTGAGCCAGAGGCGCAGTCGTTAGCCAAGGTTAAGGCAGTTACGTTTGACACATGTAAGACGCTTACACGTATGTATATGGCAGGTTTCAAGGTGGATCGTGTTGCCCTTGATGCAGTGCGTAAAGAGTTTGAGCAAGAGAAGGCAGACATCGAAGACAGACTGCAACACAAGGTGCGTGAGATCATGGGCGACACACCTATAAACCTCAACTCACCAGAGCAGATGTCTCAGGTAGTTTTCTCTCGTAAGATCAACAACAAGAAAGAGTGGGCTACTCTATTCGAGTATGCCAATGATAAGAAAGAGTTCACACAGGCTGTAGAGGCTAACAGCACTCTGATCCGCCGCACTAAAGCTTTCACCTGCCCTGAATGTAAGGGTCAAGGTAAGGTGTTTAAGATAAAGAAGGATGGCACAAAGTTTTCCCGTCCAAACAAGTGCAAGGACTGCGATGCTCGTGGTTATCAACTAAAAGAGACAAATATATTAGCTGGACTAGCATTTGCTGCACCTACAAAGAAGTGGGTCAGCGCCAATGGTTTCAGCACAGGAAAGGATAACCTAGATGTACTCATTGGTACGGCTAAGACAAAGGGCATGGAAGAAGCGATCAGCTTTCTTACTGACCTCAAGCGTCTGTCTGCTGTTAGCAGCTACCTATCTTCATTCGTCGAAGGCATTGACACCTTCACCAAGAAAGATGGCTACTTACACGTAGGTCTAACACAGCACATTACTGCTACTGGCCGCTTCAGTGGTCGTAACCCTAACATGCAGAACATGCCTCGTGGCGGCACATTCCCTGTTAAGCGTGTGTTCATATCACGCTGGGAGGGCGGTCACATCCTAGAGGCAGACTTTGCACAGCTAGAGTTTCGTACTGCTGCATACCTATCGCAAGACCCTGTAGCTATTGCAGAGATTGCAAACGGCTTTGATGTTCACAGCTACACTGCACAGGTTATCACAGATGCTGGACAGCCTACTACACGTCAGCAAGCTAAGGAGCATACCTTCGCACCCCTCTTCGGGGCTACAGGGTACGGCAGAAGTAAGGCAGAAGAGGCATACTACATCCACTTCAACGAGAAGTATGAAGGTGTAGCTGCTTGGCACAAGAGCTTGGCAGATGAAGCAGTACGCTTCAACAAGATTACCAGTAAGTCTGGGCGGCAATACGCTTTCCCAGATGTTAAACGTAACCAGCGTGGCGGTGTATCACACTTCACTATGATCAAGAACTACCCAGTACAGGGCTTTGCTACTGGTGATGTGGTTCCTGTCGTGCTGATAGAATTGGAGAAACGGTTAAGTGGTCTACAATCCTGCCTTGTTAATACAGTGCATGACTCAACAGTTGTAGATACTCACCCAGAGGAGAAGGAAATCGTGCTACAAATCATTGACGATATGAACGAAGAACTAAACGACCTCATAGAGAAAGCCTATGGTGTTGTAATGAACGTGCCACTACTACTTGAGTCAAAGATTGGGCCTAATTGGCTTGACGTAAAAGACGCTTGATGGTATAACTTAGTCTCTTTAACACAAATCTCATGGAGAATAAAATGAGTACAGAACTAACAGTAGCCGCAGATCGTGGTAAGTCTCTCGCAGAGTTGATGGGTGTATCAGAATCTTCTGGTAAACAGAATGGCCCATCTATTGCACGTATCAACGTAGTCAGCACCGCACTCAAGGGTGAGATTGACGTAGGTGGTAAGAAGATCAAGACAGACGTTATCCCTGTAGGGTCTTACAAGATCACAATGGGTGACGATGTTATCTATTCAGAGAGCATCTCTATTCGTGTCTTCGCCCAGCGCCAACAGTGGCAACGCTGGAACTCTGGAACTAACGAGATGGAAAAGTCTGTCATGGGCAACAATCTCAATGGTGATATGCAGGACAGCATTGGTGGCTTCAACCTGGGACGTCCAAGTGGTTACATCGAAGACTTCAACGCTTTGTCTGATGCAGTTAAAGAAGTTATGCGCTCTGTTAAGCGTGTAAAGATGTATATGGGTGTAGTCACTATCGCTGAGCCTAAGAACGAAAAGGGTGAAGACATCTCTGGTAAGTACGAGAACTTGCCATTCGTAATGGATGTTAAGAACCGTGACAGCTTGAAGGCTATTGATGCTTCACTTGCTGTTCTTGCTCGTAAGAACCTGCTTCCAATCATGGCTACACTTACCTTGACTGGTGAAGAGGCTAGCATCCCAACAGGTGCTACTTATGGTATCATCAAGTCTGCTGTAGGTGAGACGGTTGAACTGTCTGACGGAGACAATGAGACGCTTAAAGACTTCTTGGGCTTCATTGAGTACAGCAACGGTAAGATCATGGATATGCACCATGAACGCTCTGACCGTAGCATGAGTGCTGAAGATGCCGCTCTTGTTGGTTCTATCATTGATGTGGACGCAGACTAATGAATCACCCTGCAGAACTAGCAATCTTTACATTCTTGCAAAGAGCTATGGCGGGTGAGACTACAATGACAGAGGAGGTGGCTGATAAGGTCGCCTCCGACGTTAAGGCAGCGTTGTTTAAGCAGTTTGATAGTGGTCCTCGTGACGCATTCCGCTTACGCATGTCTAACATTGGTCGCCCTAAGTGCCAGCTATGGTATGACAAGAATGAACCAGAGGGTAAGACACCTTTCCCGCCACACTTCCTGATGAACATGATCCTCGGTGACATTGTTGAAGCAGTGTTCAAAGGTATTATGAGAGCAGCAAATGTGGAGTTTACAGACAACGATTACGTCACACTCAAGTTAGCTAACGGTAAAGAAATCCGTGGTGAGTATGACATGATCTTGGATGGTAAGGTGGATGACGTTAAGTCTGCGTCTCCGTGGTCTTATCAAAACAAGTTTGCATCCTTTGAGGCCTTAGCTACAGGTGACAGCTTCGGCTACATCCCACAGCTTGTAGGGTATGCAGAGGGCGCAGGTAAAGAGGTTGGCGGCTGGTGGGTAGTCAACAAAGCTAATGGCGAGTTTAAGTACGTTGCTGCTGATGGCGTAGACAAAGAGGCTGTTCTGAAACAGATTGAAGAGCTTACAGATTACATCGACAACGACGAGCCATTTGAGCGTTGCTTTGAGCCTATCAAAGAGACGTTCTATCGCAAAGAGACGGGCAATACAAAGCTGGGTGTCGAGTGTGGTTTCTGTGCCTTCAAACACAAATGTTGGCCTACACTACAGACCATACCATCGCCAAACTCTAAGGCTAAAAACCCACCTATGGTAGACTACATCTACTTGGCGGAAGATACCTAATGGCTAGAAGAGCAAGACATATATCTAGTAGCTATCGCAGCGGCCTTGAAGATGAGGCCGTTGCGTTTTTGTCAGAGAGACAGTTAGAAGTTAAATATGAGCTTCTAAAGATTGAATGGGAGGATCTTAGATACAGAACTTATACACCAGACTTCGAGTTAGATAATGGTATCTTAATTGAAACCAAAGGCTACTTCGACGCTGATGACCGCCGTAAACATTTAGCAGTCAAGGAGCAGCACCCAGAGTTAGATATCCGCTTCGTGTTCTGGAATGCTAAAGCACCTCTCAATAAGGGCGCTAAGTCTAGATACTTTGAGTGGTGTGAGAAGCATGGGTATAAGTGGTCACATAGGGTAATCCCTGAGAGTTGGTTGACAGAGCCAGGATCACGCTGTAATACAAGTAAGATTCTGCTAAAGACAAAAAGGAAGACCTAATGGGCTATACCCTTAAAGAGGATGAAGTAGCTATCATCATCAAGCCAGAGTACGGTGAGGATGGTGAGTGGAACAATATCATCAGTACAGGCATAGTTATCTCTCAAGAAGTTCCAAATGGTATGGCTGGCGCAGAGATGCTACAGGCAGCTATGCTTATGTCGGCTGCATTTATGTATAACGACGAGTACCCAGACTTCATTGAAGAGCTATACCCAGCTATGACTGAGATTGCTAAGCATCTATTCCCAGATCAATATGAAGAGGTTATGGCTGATATGGAAGAAGATACAAAGCCTGTGTACAAAAAGGAAGGTAATGTCCTGACTTTGAATGCTAAAACAAAAACAGTAGGTTCAGCATGAGTGAATATGATCCAGTAGAACGCCCAGCGCACTATAACTCTGGTGGAATAGAGTGTATTGAGTATATCAAGCAAGTGCTGGGACTAGATGGTTTCATTGCTTACTGTCACGGTAACTTGATTAAGTATCAACATCGTTACAAATACAAGCAGAAGCCTTTAGAGGATATGCATAAGGCGGCATACTACCTGCGTAAGATGAACGAAGCATTACAGGAGAAAGAAGCATTACAGGAGAAAGAAGGATGAGCCAGAAAAAGTTTAATGTCATGTTTGTTTTGAAGGTGGATAAGTCTAACAATATCCTGTCTTCGTATGAAGATGCACACGAGTCTGATATACACGATCTGATTACAGATGTTATGTATGATGTAGATGATGTAGAGATTGATAATCTGATAGTGAAGGAGAGACTATGATTAGCGGAGAAGATTTGAAGGCAATGGGTTACTTTGATATGTTTGAGAACCAAGAAGCCTCAAAAGACCAGATGCAGTTCTATAGTGACTGGGCAGAGACACTTGTTATGACAGAAGGTACTGACAGGCTATTTGAGAACGTCTTAGGTCTTGTAGGAGAGGCTGGTGAGGTAGCTGAGAAAGTAAAGAAAGTTTATAGGGATAAGACTAGATTTACTAATGAAGACATTCTAAATGAGTTAGGCGATGTATTGTACTACCTGACAGTTACCTCTCACATCTTTGGTGGTAGCTTGAAGAGAGTAGCAGAGCTTAATATGGAAAAACTGAATGGCCGCAAAGAACGTGGCACACTTAAAGGAAGCGGAGACAAGCGATGACTAAGAACTACCAAGAGTTTTCTACTCGTGCCAATGTGGTGACACGGCGTACATATAACCGCCCTAAAGAGGATGGCACCTTCGAGACATGGGGTGAGACAGTAGATCGTGTAGTTGATCACCAGAAGTGGCTCTGGGAACGTGCCAAGGGCAGCACCCTAGACATGCTAGAGACCGACGAACTTAATAAGCTACGTACCCTTATGATGGAGCGTAAAGCTACTGTATCAGGCCGTACACTGTGGCTGGGCGGTACACAGGTGTCTAAGACACGAGAAGCATCACAGTTCAATTGTTCCTTTGGCCGTGTAGAGACTGTACACGATATCGTAGATGCTATGTGGTTGTTGCTTCAAGGGTGTGGTGTAGGCTTCGAGCCTGTTGTCGGTACACTCAATGGCTTCGCTAAGAAGTTAGACGTGAAGATCATTCGCTCTGCTAAGGTCTTGGGTGAAACTAAGGGCTGTCCTAGCAACCAGTCATGGACATCCGTAGATGAAGACGGCAAGAAGACATACCACCTAAAGATTGGTGATAGTGCTGAAGCTTGGGCTAAGTCAGCAGGTAAACTCTTTGCTATGAAGGATGCTGTAGATGTACTGGTCTTGGACTTTACGGAAGTACGTGCAGCAGGTGAACGCCTCAAGGGTTACGGTTGGATTAGCTCAGGCGATGCCACTGTTACTGTAGCATTCCAACGCATCTGTGACTTGATGAATGATCGTGCTGGTCAGCTTCTTACACGTATCGACATCCTTGATGTGCTTAACCACTTGGGTACTACACTATCCTCTCGTCGTTCTGCTGAGATTGCTTTGATGCCAGTGTCTGACCCTGAAGTAGACGCCTTCATCTCAGCTAAGAAAGACTTCTGGTTGCACGGTAATGAGCATCGTCAGCAGTCCAACAACTCTATTGTCTTCCATAAGAAGCCAACCAAGTGGGAGCTTAGCTACATCTTCGACAAGATGGTTGAGGCTGGTGGGTCTGAGCCTGGGTTCATTAACGCAGAAAGTGCAAAGAAGAGAGCGCCACACTTTAAAGGTGTAAATCCTTGCGCTGAGATTTTGCTCGGAAATAAGAGTTTTTGCAACCTTGTCGAGGTAGATTGGGGTAAGTTCCTCACTGACTTTGGTGGACTACAAGAAGCTATTGAGATCGTAGCTCGTGCTAACTACCGTCAGACATGTGTGAACCTAGATGATGGTGTGTTGCAGCGTTCTTGGCACGAGCTTAACGAGTTCCTCCGTCTCTGTGGTGTAGGTGCTACAGGTATTGTTAAGTTCTTGGATCACCACACAGGTGTAAGCAACATCGAAGCTATGCTACAGGCACTACGTTCTTCTGCTAAGAAGGGTGCCAACTCTATGGCTGACGAGCTGGGCTTGCCTCGTGCTAAGCTGGTCACTACAGTCAAGCCTTCTGGTACACTGTCTAAGATCATGGACACTACTGAGGGTGTACACAAGCCACTAGGTAAGTATCTCTTCAACAACGTGACGTTCTCTAAGCATGACGAGATCATCCCTACACTGGTAGCTGCTGGCTACAAGGTGATCGACAAGCCCTTCGAGATTGACAGTGTGTTGGTTACATTCCCTGTAGCCTACGAGGATGTTAAGTTTGATGTAGTAGACGGCAAGCATGTTAACCTTGAGTCAGCCATTGGTCAGCTTGATCGTTACAAGTTGATGATGGATCACTACGTAGATCACAACTGTTCTGTCACTATCAGCTACGACACTGGTGAGGTTCCTGTCATCATTGACTGGATCTTGGACAACTGGGATACATATGTGGGTGTGTCATTCATCTATCGTAATGACCCAACTAAGACAGCAGAAGACTTGGGTTATGCCTACTTGCCACAGGAGGTCGTATCTGAGGAAGTGTATCGTGCGTATGCTAACACGTTGATGCCAGTAGACTTGACTAACTTGGCCTCTACAGATGATCTGTCTGACGAAGCTTGTGCCACAGGTGCTTGCCCTATCCGTTAACTCTAACCACCTGAGCATGTGTCTAAACTGCTTACACACCTGAAGGAGGTGACACAGTGACATTCATCGTCATTACACAAGACAACTGCTCATACTGCGATAAGGCTAAGGCGTTAATGGTAGAGAACAAGATGTACTCAGTAACCTACAACATCCGTAGTTCTAAGTGGCTTAAAGACTTGCTAGGCAAGGCAGAGCTTACAACTGTACCACAAATCTGGAACTCACAGGGTGAGTACATTGGTGGTTATGAGGAACTTGACAAGTATATCAAGAGCCTATAGTCTTCACCCAAACCCTTCCTTAGCTCAACAGGATAGAGCAAGTCACTTCTAATGACTAGGTTACAGGTTCGAGTCCTGTAGGGAGGACCAATATGTCAGTGCAGGTTTGCCGACAACAACAGCTACCCTAGGCGTCAGTGGCGCAGTTGTTGAGGGGGTTCAATTCCCCTGACTGACACCATAACAAAAAAGGAAACTGCATGTCAGCTTATAGAAAACCATTTAGTAATGCCTTATACAAAGCATACGACGAACCTGCTCGTGCGGCTTTGGTAGGTCACCTAGAGGCTAATGGGCATACTATTGTAAGCAACGAAGAGAATTACAATGTAGATGTAGTATCACAGAAGAATGGATTAACCTACTTCAATGAAGTTGAAGTTAAAACAGGGTGGACAGGTGATTGGAATACAAACTGGAAAGAGATCCGACTACCAGAGCGAAAGCAACGATTGCTAGACAAGCACAAGAGTGTAGACGGTGTTCTAAACTTCTACATCTTCCGCCCTGACTTCAAACAGGCATGGCGCATTAAGGACACCCTTCTAACTAAAGAGAGTCTAAAAGAAGCTCTAGGTAGATACATCCAGAAGGGTGAGTTGTTTTTCCATATCCCATATACATCAGCAGAGTTAGTAAAGCTATGAACGATAGTGAACCACCAAAGAAGACTACACGCTCACGCCGTAAGACTACATACAAAGGGGCGGCATCTAAGCCTGTGTCAGGTATTGTACCTAAGACGGTAAACCAAGGGAAGCTTATCCAAGCTATCAACACAAGCCAGCAAGTGCTTATCCTTGGCCCTGCGGGTACTGGTAAGACCTACGTCACAGCTACATGTGCTGCCGATCTGTATACTCTCAAAGAGATCGACAAGATCGTTATCACACGGCCTCACGTAGCTGTAGGTAAAGACATTGGGTTCTTGCCCGGTACTCTTGAAGAGAAAGCACAGCCTTGGGCCTTACCTGTGTTGGACGTTCTGGTAAAGCATCTAGGTCGTGGTGCAGTAGATACAGCACTAAAGGCTGGCAACATCGAAGTAGCTACACTTGCACTCATGCGTGGTCGTAGCTTTGATAATGCTTTCATCATTGTAGACGAAGCCCAGAACATCGAAGTAGCAGAGATTAAAATGCTGTTGACTCGTGTAGGCGAAGGTAGTACAATCGTTATGAACGGGGACATTCAACAGTCCGATCTTAAAGGTACGTCTGGTCTCGCCAAGGTCATTCATCTCTCTAAGAAGCACTTGTTGGATGTTCCTGTCATTGAGTTTGGTGTGGATGACATTGTGCGTAGTGGTATCTGTGCTGAGTGGGTTAAGGTGTTTATGAAAGAAGGTCTATGAGTATAGAAGAAGAAGCAGCAGTGTTCAGGAAGTCTTATGGTGATATCTTTTCTGAAGCCTTGCTGGAAGCCGCTGCTAATCTAGAGAAGTACTACACAGATAATCTATATGTGTCAGAAGAGCGGATCAATGCACTAGAGCGACTAACAGAGTCGATCATGTGGGCAAAGAAAGCAGCAGACACACACGGTGTTAAGTAATAAAAAAAGGGGAGCTTAGCGGCTCCCCTCTTCTTTTGTTTTACCAGTCTGTCTGGGCTTTGTAGTATTCTACGTATTGCATGTAGGCTGCTAGTTCTAAGTATGACATATCTTTGATTGTACCGTCAAAGCCCTCCTCTTCTCGCAGAAACTTCAGTGCAGCTTGTTTTGGTGCTTTAGGTACAGCCAAAGCTTTAAGCCTGATAGTTTGAATGTGAGATTCCGTAGGAGCATTCTCAAGGTATGTCTTCATCTGTGTAGCAGCTTCCTTTAGTCTAGCAGTCATTACTACTCTCTGCTTATCCTCTGGTAGAGCTTGGAAGTCAGGATTAGATAACATCTCTTGTGCATAACGATTAACCGTTGGTGCAATATACTCGTTGTAGGCACGATCATATGCAGCAATCTGTGTACGCTTGTTAGCTGTATAGCGTGGCATGTCCATCATATCGTAAAGCTCTTCACCAGGGGTACGACCTTCTTGGATCTTAATACCCAGCATAGACAAGAAAGGGTTAGGATCTCTCAGATCACCCTCACGAGTAGCTACACGTAGTGTATCACCTGTGATAGTCTCTGTCTCACCAATCAGAAGTTCAATGATGTTGTCTACGTACTTGGTTGCACTCTGAGCAATGACAGCACCACCTTCAGCCTGTCTCACATCTTTAGCTGCATCATTGTTAACCATGAGGCCAACCATCTTGTTTGCTGCATCCAAAGGTCTTGTGAAACCTGCTACAAAGTTACCAGACTTCATAGCTAGGCCATCAAGCATAGCAGCACCCTTGTCACCATCTTCACTGAAGATAGCTTCGCCCAGCGCACGAATGTCATTCTTAAACTCTACATCAGATGCAAGCTGACCAACAGCCAACTGCTCAAGTGTAGACATCCAGACTTCGTTGTTTACTGGCTTGCCTTCACGCTTATCATTGAGAAGTCTACCAGCAGATAGGAACAGAGACATAGGGAAAGTGTTCTGAGCGTTAACAATAGTATCACCTACTTTAACGTCAAAGATGCTAAGGTTATCCTTTTGACGCTCCTTGTCGTAGTCCATAGCTAGATACATGAATGTAAGACCTACAGCGCTTCTAGACAACGCCTCTACGTCAGACACTTCAATAGGCTTACCATTCACTACCTGACGCTTAATAGCCCCAGCGTAGCCAAGCATACCACCCGCTGTCCACTGGTATGTGGATGCTAGTACGTTGTTGAAGAACCTGCCAAACGGCAAGAGTGTACCCAAGAGAGGCGCACGAGAGATAGACTCTACAGTTGTAGCTACACCCTCAACCAAAGAGTTTTGACCTGTTGTATAGTCTTTAGAGAAGACCGACTTCTGAGTAGCATCCAATGTTTTACCTAAGATGTCATCATCAATAAGTTCCATCTTACCACCACGCAATACAGCATCTAGAGGCATGTCATGCTTCAGACGCATCTGCTTATCCATCTCTGACATAAACATGACAGACTTAGACCAAGTGTCCTGCGCTCTTACACCAGCAATAATAGAAGAACCTTCTGCAAGAGATTCCAAGCTCTTAAAGATAGGGTTGCTAGGATCAATACCATAACGCTCAGCATTAACGTCTACACCACCTGTAAGAGATTCATATAGAGTCTTACGAACATTGTCATAATCTTCTAGGATCTTCATGTAGGCTTCTTTGGTGGAGTGAGGGTCAGCAAGATAGCGAAGCTTTTGTGTAACCATATCTTTGTACACAGCAGCTTTTCTCAGGCTCTCTTTACCTGCAGCGGTCTTGCTACCACCTTTAATGAGGCCAGCAACCAAGAACTGACTACCTGTCAGCACTTCTGCGATAGCTGTACCACCATAGAATTGAGTAAAGCCCAATACGTTTACTGCAGATGTAGCAGGGCTGGATACAAGCATACGTCTCCAGAGACCCTGCATGTAGCGACCATAGTCAGCTTTATCAGGCAAGGCTTCCATAGCCTCTTCTGTTTGTTGCTGCAAGATCTGCTCACCTCTGTATACACCGCCATCAATAGTTCTACGTACTTGAGACATTACATTAAGAAGCTGGCCACCTTTGCTAACTTCTACAGCAATAAGATCACGAAGGTTTGTAGCTACTTGTGTTGTGTCTCCAAGGGAAATACCAAGAGATTTAATCTCCTTGTTGATGCTATCAAGCTCTTTAGGTGCCATATACTTCACAAGGTTAGTCATTAGGTCTGTGACCCGCATGTCTTGTGGTAGTTGTACACCCTTGTCTCTGTAGATAGCTACGAGACCGCTCTTCTCATCTGCACCAAACATGATGTCTTTAATAAGGTCTACAGCAGTAGGTACATCGTCATAGACAGCCTTACCACGAGCTACTTTCTCTTTCCAAGATTTAGCTGCTTTAAGTACTGCATCAGTAGCTTGCTTAGTTTCAGTCTTGTCTAGAGCTAGGTTAATAGTCCTAGTCATCTCACCCTTCATCTTACCAATATCAATATCAGCAGCAATGTCAGATACGTTAGACTTAATAGGAAGGTTCATACCTGCAAGTTGGAATGTACCACCAACACCACCAAGCAATGACGAGAAGCCTGTCTGAAGGAGGCTATACTCTTCTTGTACACCTACATCCATCATTGTGTTTTGGATCTGTACATCGTTCATTGCAGCTACTGCACCATCAAGTGCAATAGTGTTGATGATAGAACCTTTAGTTGCAGACGTAATACGGTCTTTCATAAAGTCAGACTCTGCCCGGCGCTTAATGGTATACTCAAAGAGATCAGCTTCACGTTTAGCTGCTTCCTTGATAAGAGCCTTACGAGCAGGTCCACGAATGCCACGCTTAACAAGCTGAGATGTAGCACCTGATACCGCTGCATCTACAGCAGCCTGTTGTGCGGTCTTGTTGAGACCTTTCTTGAGAGCCTCTTCACCAGCCTGTCTAGCCAAACCTTTTACTAACTCTTTACCTGCTGCACCTACGCCTACAGCACCAGCTTTAGCCCAACCACCAGTAAGCAAACCAAGGTAGTTTGTAGGGTCAGCAACAGCAGCAAAGATATAGTCTTTCACGCCATCTACAGCACCCATGACACCATCGTTGACAAAGACGTTGCCTAAGCGGTCATACAATTCAAAAGCTTCACCTGCTGTGGCTCTTTTAGTTTCATCAGCATTCTTGATACGACGAGCTTCACCAATAGTACTTGCAGTGTTTGTGTTAAACCAGCGCATAGTGTCTACAAAGGATTCCATGACTTCTTCGTCTGTACCTTTAACGCCATCCGTACCATACTTCTGACCCATATAGCTACGGATTACACCAATGTTTTCTGTACGTAGAAGGTCATCCTTCTTTAGCTTATCTGTACGGTTGTTTACTACACCTTCGTAAGGACGTGTTGTAGCTTGTGCTGTACGAGTGGGTTGCTCTGATGCAACTTTAGTACCACTCATAAGTTTATTGAAAAAGTCATCTTCTTCTACGGGCTTTGTATCTTCTACAGGCTTAACCTCAGTAGGCTCTACAACTCTAGTACCACCCATGAGTTTATTGAAAAAGTCTTGATCTTCAGCCATTACTCTGTACCGCCTTTTGCTGCTCTGCCACGAATGACACGCTGTAGTTCTGCCTTCACTGCATCTTCGCCAAACTTAGCCTGTACTTCCATGATAAACTTAGTTAGTTCCTCTTGGCTTACTTCAGATGTGGGGCGTGAGAGCATCTCAGCTATACGTGTAGCACCTTCTGTAAGCTCACGGCGATTAACTTCATTAGAAACTCTTTGGTCTCGTGCAGCATTAGCTCTACGCTCAGGTGTTTGAGGCAGTGCTTGTAGCTCTTTTTCAACCATAGTACGTGTCTTAGGCTTTAGTGCTTCAAGCATTTTAGGAAGGTTCAACTCTGTTGCACCAATCTGTGTAGGCTGATACCCTCTAGGAGTCGGACGCTCAGACCAAGCTTTAAGATCTTTTTCCAAGGCATTTCTTGCAGCAACACTAAGGCCTTCAATGACACTAGGTAGATTTAACTCTGTTGCACCAATTTGAACAGGGATGTAACCATCTGGCATAGACTTAGACTCTGTAGAGAGCCTGTCAGACTCAGCCCCTACTCGTCCTAGGCGTGATTGCTCCATTCTATCTAAGTTTGTATCAGAAGCAGTTTCAGGCATATCTTCAGAAATGTTTTCACCCTCTCGTAAGCCTAAGTCTTGGAAGCCTACAGTGCCAATGCGTTGACGCTTGTTAGCCTGAATGTCAGCGGCCAACTGTTCAATAGATGCTACAGCTTCTGGACTATTCTCAAAGTCTTTCTTGTCGATATCAAAGACATTCTTAAAGAACTCATAAATACTTGGAACATCAGGATCTCCTTGATTACCTTCATTATCAAGTAGAGAAGCAAATAAGCCTTTATCTAGCTTACTCTGTCTACCATTGACGCTATCAGCTACAAATTGATAAAGGTTATCAGCAGCTTTATCAGCACCAGGCATACCTACTGCATCCATAATGGAACCCATTACCATAGCTGTACCATTCGTAAACTTAGATATAGGTTTTGTTGCGTATGCTAACCCTCTATCTACTGTTTGTGCAGCACCCACTGTCCAATCTACTGCTACATCTGTGGCTTCAGCTAAGGTTTGTCCAATATCACCCATTTGATTACGGACATCCTCTGCAGACACAGGTACACCAGCTTTTCTAGACTGACCATACTCTTGGTAAGCTGCCATGATAGGGTCTTCAATAACTTCAGCATCTACTTCATCGACATCAGCTTCAGCAGCGGCAGCAAGTGCAGCAGGAGATACAAGACCATAATAATCTAAGGCCTCAGCAGACTTTTCTGGGGATAGAACCGTACCATCTGATCCTTTAACTAAGCCATCAACAGTTACTGTAAAAGAGTCTATCGTAGCTTCACCCTCTTCATTGGTAGTGCTAAAAGTAACCGCTAAGCTACCATCCTCATTCTCTGTTACACCTGATGATAAGCTCCCTGCATCAACAGTACCTCTCACTGGGCTAAGGTTGTCAGGGCTTAAACCAAGACTCTGTAGGCTAGGCCCAACAGCTTCAAGGTAGGACTCTCCAAATAGAGCTGTTTGTGTGTCTATATACCCGTATATGTTATCAGTAAGGAATTGTTTTTGTTGAGCTTTTAAGTTAGCTACCTCAGCAGCTACCTGTTCAGGCGTTTTGAATTTAGTATCTGCATTAGCAATAGCGGTATCAAAAGCTGTATACCCATCCATAGCCATAACAAGCTTTGCCCTTGTCATAATATTTGTTTGTTCTTCAGCAGTATTAGCAGGGTTGAATATCTTTGGTTGAGTGTAACGCAAGTAAGATCCACTGTTTCTGCTGGTGTAGCCTGTCACACTATCAAGCTCTGCCATGTCATATACAGACATACCCGTACCGCCAAATGCCTCTGCATCAGCTTCTGCTCTAACACGAGCTTTAGCATCTGTACCCATAGCCCTTGCAAACCATCCACCTTTAGGTGCTTCAATATCGCCCATAGTTTGGCTACCAAGGCCATAACGTGAATATACGTCAATGTTACCCGTTGGAGAGAATGCCTCTGGGAGTGCAGCAGCTTCTTTAACCAAGTCAGCATTAAAACTAGAGCCATAAGAAGATCTAAGTGTATTTAATGTACCTACAAGCGTTTTTAGGCCTTCAGGTCCAGCATCTAGTGCAGCCTCAATCTGTGCATCACTTGCATGTAGATCACGAGCTTGTCCTACAAAAGAGTTCTGTGCATCTGCTACCTGTCTAAGCTGCAGTAGCTTACCTTTGTTACGCTCTGCTTGCTCAGCAAGTTTCTCTGCGTAGTCTTCTGCCTTGTCTTTACGCTCGTTGATGTACGTAGCTGAGTCACCCAAGAATGCTGTAGCGAATGCTTGCCAATCAGCCATTATACTTCTCCCTTAGCCATAAGACCTGTAGGAGCAGCTTCTGCTTCCATCATAGGCTCTTGCTCTTGTTGTGGTTCTGTATCATCTTGTGATACGTCTGTAGCGTCTACTGTGGATAGCTCTTCAATCAATTCTGATCCAGCATCTTTCTTAGGGTCTGTTTTAAGGTATTCCTGCATCAAGAGTTTCATGCGGGCAATGTTTCTATCTTTACGATCTTCTTTAGGGTCTGTAGCTGTCTCTTTAACTTCAATACCATACGTAGACATAGCAGCCTTAACAAAGGATGCCACAATAGGTCCAGCCAACATGCCAACCTCTACAGTGTGTAAGCCTTTCATAGAACCCATAGTCATAAGTGTTTCCACTACAGTCTTGAGGTCAGCACCCATCTCAAAGGTAACAGCAAGATCATCCATGACATCTTCATCTGCAAGCTTGTTGATGTAATACTTGACTGCATCACCTGTCTCTACAAGCTCAGGAGGCCTCTCCCAAGGTGCGTTCTTTGGTGTAGCTGTGAGGGATTGACCTGGGATGGGGCGAGAGAATACATCTACCATTGTTATACTTTCTTAGAATGTCGTGTTGGTGCTATAATAGCAGATACAGATTATAATGAAACTAGATTATGAGCTTCTAGCAGCTAACAGCATGTTTCTAGTCTCTTCTATAGTGTGATTAGCTAAGTTACCACCTTCTTCAGCGTAATAGCTCTGACCCGCTTTAATAGTCCTGCTACCTTTTTTAACGTCATACGGCACAGGGATAGATGCAAACTCTTTAGCCATTTCAAGCATTGCACGGTCTAGGGATGTTTCGCCACCAGACAAGAAGTCCCCTAGTTTAGGTCTCTTCTCACTGATTAAGAACTTAGCAATTCTATCTTGTGTCGCTGTATCAAAAATCTGATCAGAAGAGAGGTCTAAACCCTTCACAACAATATCCATTGTGCTTGGAATAACTTGATACTTACCCACTGCAAATAGCCTGTTAGGATCATTAGGATCATCAATAGTCTGTAGGGCTTGGATTTCACCAATAGTCATCTCAGTCAAAGACTTACCATTTCTAGTAGTGTTTCTATTTGCGCCTATAATATCTTTTCCAATAGTACCTCTATTGCTTGAAGTGTATGTACCTTCACCAGAACCAATGAAGTCTAGGATACCCTTACTTTCTGTAGGTGTTTCAGATACACCACCACCTTGTGGAGACATCAAACCTCTCCCTGTAGTTGGATCTGTAATTGTAGTTGCAACTTCTTCACCTTCTTTATAAGGAATATCCTCAGAGCTAAGAGATCTCTCAAAGTCAACGACAGGGCGCATACTAGGCAGAGGAGGGGCTTTATACTTAACAAGTTGATTACCCTCAAAAGGGTCGCCTGTAAGGTTGCGTCTCTCAACATCTTCTAGACCTAGGGACCGTGTGATACCTCTATCCTGCTTTAGAAGCTCAGTCTCTTCTGCAGATCTAAGGGCAGCTTCTCTCCAAGGGTCTAGGTCACTATAGTCATTAGACGTAGCAGGGAGGCTTGTACCAAAGTACTTTCTAGCATTGTCTTGACCACCAAAAGTAGCAACTGTAAGCTGTGCCATTTCTCTAGCTGGGTCTCTCTTTACTTCAGGCTCTTCTGCACCCTTCTTAGGGGTGAACAGACCACGGCTAAGAGGTGTTACACCTTCTACATCACTACCAAGCAAGTCAAAGATATCTAGAGAGTACTTATATTTATTGAAATCCATTAGCTTATCCTCTCCATACAGCCGCAGCGAAGCTACCAAAAGCTCCCCACATACCTTCTGTTTTACTTGCTGCTGCAGCCGTTTTAGCATCTTCTGAGCTAAGCTTAGCGATGGCTAGTTGTACAGCCCTGTTAGCATCATTCTCTTCAGAAGTCCAAGCATACTGCATCATATCTCTAGTCTCTTGCATAGCAGCATTAAAGGCTAGGTTAGTCATGTTGTTAGCTGCTTGTGCATCTGCTCTGTTAGCATCATTGATTGCTGCTGTGTTTTGAGTAGATACGGATTGATACCAAGCAGCGTTAGCTTGCTCAATTACAAGAGAGTTGTTTGTGTTAAACTGTTCACGCTGGTTGATAAGCTCACTGTTGAACTTCTCAATAGCGTTTGCTTCACCTGCATTAAACTTACTCATTGCATTAGTTTGCTCATTGTTAAACATACTAACAGTAGAGGTGAGGTTAGCCATGAACTGCTCTGTCTGCATCTTACTAGAAGCATTAAACTGCTTAGTAGCATTATCAGCAGAAGAGTCACTCAGGATACTATCCGTCATAGCTTTAGTCTTAAAGATAGAAGTCTGCTGCTGATTAGCTAGGTTAGACATATCCATGTCTAGGAAAGCTTTAGCATTCGTAACTCTAGCTTGCTGCTCATTAGAGAGGTTAGCCAAGTCCATCTGAGACATAGCTGCAGCATCTGCCAATACCTTAGCATTCTTAGCACCAAGGTTAGCCAAGTCTACAGACTGAGCCATACGAGCATTCTCTAAGGCTACCTGCTGTTCAGCAGTGAAGTTCATATTGGCAATGTCAGAGATCTTAGAAGCGTTAGCTACACGAGTTTGGAACTCTTGGGTGAACTCCATACCCATGAACTCAGCACGTTTCTCTGCAGCAAACATAGCAGCCTGTTGCTTGTTGCTAAGGTTCTGCTTCTCAAACGCAGCAGATGTCTGTGAATCTTGCATAGCGATAGGCAGAGCGCTTTCCATAGCTGCCTGTACGACAGCCTGACCAGCCATAGATGAGGCAGACAAGCCACGAGCAGCCATAGCTGCACCAGCGGCTCTCATAGCACCTGCAGCCCATGCTGGAGGGTTTTTACCTTCAAACTGCTCCATCAGTCCAGTAAGTTGACCTTGCACTGTAGCGTCTGTTGACGGCGCTCCTGTAGCAGCTTCAAAGTTAATCTCTTTCTTGACCCGCTCCATATCAACAGCAGAGCCTGAAACCATTTCACCAGTCTGTAGTGTACGAGCATCAGGTGCATCTACTGTCTGGGCTTTATCAATCTGAGCAGCATCTAGGCCTAGCTGTGCAAGCTGTTGTGGAGACATATTAGCTGCATCTACAGTAGCATCTTCAGATACAGTACCTTTGGCAGCTTCTAAGCTGTCTAGTGCTTTAGATACAGCAGGTGTAGAGAGTGTAGTACTTACAGCTTCCGCAGTAACGTCTGTAGGTGCTTGAACAGCAGCAGCAGTCTCTGCTGTAGTACCACTCACCGTAGGTGCAGGATCTTTAAGCTGACCAGTAGCGGGGTCAATAAGTTGTTCATCTGTTACTTTGTTTAGCTCTACATCTGTTTTAGTTGTCATAGATGTAGGATCATTGATAGCACCAGAGACTAGCTCTGCACTGGTTGGTACTTCAGTAGCTTTAAATATAGCTTCAGCAGATGACATACCCTCTTTAGCTAGGTTAGCAGCAGCCTCTGCAGAAGTAATAGCATCTTGTAGTGTTGTGTCTTCAGGGTTAGCAGCTTGAGCAGCTCTTGCATCTTGTAGTGCTTTCTGGGAGTCTGCATAAGACTGTTGTGCTGTATCTAGATCAGTAGCCATGCCGCCAGCAGCATAGCCCTTTACATAACCACCATAAGCCATATTAATTCGCTTCTCAGCCAATTCACTCATCTTGCCTACACGAGCAGCAGCACCAGGCTGAGAGGCTAAGAACTTAGCTTGCTCATCAGCTTGCATACCTTGCATTTCTGGGACAATCTTTCCCATCTGTTCAGGTGTAAAGCCACCAAATCGTTTAGCCATTATAATAGTCCTTGTTATTACCCAGCCTCAAGTAAATAGCTGCAGTTATATATTTATGTGTTGGGGAGGGTTATAGTGGTAGTTATATCACTTAGCTGCATATAAAGCAATAGCAGTCAAGGCCTTCTACGAAATAATCCAATGAAACTTCTACCTATCTCACCAGGGCTAGGCGCTAACCATCCTGCAATTAGTAGAAGCAGCATGAGAGGGTCTACTTCTGTGTTAGTACTCGTATCCTGTATTACAGTATCTACAGGGGCTTCTATCCGCATCTGTGGTCTAGTGTTACTAACTACTCCGACAGTCTGGTTATTCTCTTTACCTAACTGTGTGTTTGCAGCTACGTTAGTCCCGCCGCCCGTCAGTAGGCTCAGTGGGCTGACCCCGCACCCCGCCAGACTTACCAAACCAATCCATACCGAAAGCCAAAGCGCTAAACGTAAAGACAGGCCAGACCAAGATCTCAATGATGTTAACATCTTTAGTTTCCACAAGGTAGGCAAGCCAAACAAACAAGAGTATAGCTACTTCACGTTTGTACGTCTTAGGTTTCATCTTCCAGCCATAGCCTCTACAGCAGTACGGATAGCTTTGATATTCTCGTCCATACGAGCAGAAGTCACAGCTTGCTGCTGTACCATAGTAGATAGTGTTTCTTGTCTAGTCTCAAGTTTAACGATGCTAACCTTGTTGGACTCTACTGCATTATTCATAGAAGCTACGAACCAGATGAGTGCAACAGTCTGCATCGCAATAGCAAAGACCAAGGTTGCAGGTACGGATTTAGATAGGTGCCAAGGCTCTGTGGTCATTTTGGGTAAGCTTTCCGTGATAGTTGAAAGTGAGGGCCATCAGGGAAAGACTTCCAGTCACCACCCCATTGCAAGTCGATGTTTAGTGTTTGTGCTGCTTGCTTCATAGCATCAGCAATAGGGTGAAAGTACTTCCAGTCCCATGACACAGGATACGGAAAGAGATCTACAGCATGTCCAGTAATGTGTCTGCTATTCATTGTTGTAGACTTACCAGCAGCTACGAGTGTCTTCTGGCGTTCTACTGATCTAAGACCTTCACCTACAGAAAAGTCTTGCTCTGTAAGAGTGATGGCTAGTTTAACTACAGCTACAAGGTCGGGGTGTACACCTTCTAGCGTTTGTAGGCTTTTGTTTCCTAGTGAGTATGTCATTTCATTACACCTCATATACGATGATAACAATGCCGTTGCCACCATTTCCGCTTAGATGATCTGCTGAGGTACTCCTGTCAACAGAGCCACCAGAACCTGCGCCATATCCTGCATTTGAGGAATTTCCATTACGCACACCACTAGTCGCATCAAAACTATAGATTGTACTGCCAAGAATAGGTGACTGAGAGCGGCCTTGCTGGTAAGTTGATAGATACGTAGGCCAAGAGGAGTTATTACTAATTCTTGCACCATCACTTGTTTGACTACTAATAACAGATGCACTTGCTCCGCTGTTACCATCTATTACTGCGCAACCACCACCAGAGGCGCACGTAGATTCAGTAGCAGATGCAATTGCACCGCCAGACGCACCGCCTGTATAGTTTAGCTGGTTACCGCCAGAGGCACTGCCTCCAACAGCAGCAGCAGCAGTGCTAGTATCTGAGCCTACTGTTGATATCTCACGAGCGCCACCCCCGCCGCCACCATAGGCTATCATATTTAGGCCAGACCCTACAAACCCACTATGACTGCCAGCATTGCCAACTAGGTAGTGGTCAAAAGCGCTTCTCACTCCCGCTCCACCTGTGCCTATGGTAATAGTGGAACTGGATGCGGAAGCTGCGGGTATTTTAGAGTAACAGAAACCTCCTCCACCTCCACCAGCGGCAGCAGCCGTACCTGCTGGGTTACCAAAACTAGAAGAGTTGTCACACTCTGCAGAGCCACCAGAGCCACCAGCACCAAATACGAAGATGTGTATGTAGGCGGCTTTGTTGAGTTTAGGTGTCCAAGTTCTGCTGGATGTAATCACCTCCGTAACTAGGAAGGATTTACTGTAGAAATCATAAGCACTTATGGTCTGCCCTGATGTAGGTAAGCCTGTTGCTAAGCCCCAATACTCAGAGAGGCTGATAGGGCTAGACCCACCAAACTCTTCTTGTATCTGTGATAGTGATATTGCTTGTCCTGGTGCTTGAAGTGCCATATCACAGACCTTTCTTGAGAGCTTCTACTTCAGCTTTAAGCTCTTTAACCGCCTCAATAAGTACACCAACAAGGTTGCCATAAGCTACAGAGAGATACTCTTCACCTACGTGTACAACCTCTGGCATTACTTCCTGTACTTCTTGAGCAATAACACCTGTAGATGCTTTACCGTCTTTGGTGAAGTTAACACCACGAAGCTTAGACACAGTATCCAAAGCATTAGGAATTGTAACAATATCAGACTTGAGGCGTCTGTCAGAATAAGCAGTTACGTTACCTACAGCAGTCCAGTTACCATTGTCATCACAGTAGGAACCCCAATTACCTGCCTGTGTCAAAAAGCCTACTTGGTTTGAGTTGTTATGGATGCTACGTGTTCCATGATCGTTGTCCTGCATGTAAATGTAGGAGGCTCCGCCACTACCTACAGTTAAACTTTCGCAGTTAAAGACTTGTGTAATAGAGCCAGCTTTTTCAGCTTTAGTATCAATCTCTGTCTGCAATCCATCAATGTTACTGATAACGTGGTTGTGGCTATTGTCTGCTACTACAGCAGTGATGCTTACGTTAGATGTACCATTGAATGATACAGAGCCAGATACATCACCAGCAAGACTAATAGTACGTGCTGTTTGTAGTGCAGTTGCTGTAGAAGCATTACCTGTTAGTGGTCCTTGGAAGCTGCCAGCTACAAGAGCTTCACTACCTACAGTCCACTTATCAGTAGTCTCATCCCATACAAATGTCTTGTTTGGCTGTGTGCCACGCTCAATCTCAATACCACCATTCTGAGTAGGTGTTGCACCTGTAAAGTTAGAGTTGAGTACAATCTGGTTATCAGCAATGTTTACAGTCTCAGTATTGATAGTAGTAGTTGTACCAGATACTGTAAGGTTACCATTAATAACAGCATTACCAGAAGCAGTTACGTTGTTAAATACAACATTTGATGTAGTACCTACGGGCTGTCCAATAGAGACAACACCACCAGCAATACCTACACCAGTACCTGCACTAAAGTGATTTCTCACCTCTGTAGCAGAAGGGCCAGTGTAAGTGATGTTACCATTTGAGTATGTCAGGCTACCGTCACCGCCAGCGTCTGTTACACCAATAGCAGCTTTAACTCTGGCGTCTGTGTAGTAGAGCTTAGTACCTTCAGCAAGGCTGTTTGTAGTGTGGTTACCCAAAGAAGATACAGTGCCGCTAAGAGTACCTGTAATTGTACCAGTAACACCTAGAGTACCACCAATGTTTACGTTTCCTGTGTTAACTGTAAGGTTACCTGCAGATACAGATGTGTTACCTGTTACAGCTAGAGTACCACCAACGGTAGCGTTAGTAGCTACAGCTAAAGAACCCTTAGCAGAAGTGTTAGCACCGCTTAGAGCTAAAGCCTCTGTTGTACCAGAGTAGACGGACAATTGGTTAGCATTGTTTACAAGTCTACCAAAGTCTACACCACCATCTTTAAGATATACGTCACCACCATCTGCATCTAGAACAATATCACCAGCTACATCAAATGTAAGGTTACCAGAAGCTACATCATACTCGTTATCTACAATAGTAGTGAAACCAGAAACACCTACATTAAGTGTGTCTGTGCTTACTGTACCATCAAACCAAGCATCCTTAAACTGAGCAGCAGCAGAGCCAAGGTCAATGGTATTAGTACCTTTAGGTAGTATGTTAGTTGTACCTACAATAATATCTTGTGATGGCCCTACCTTAGTGACAGGAGAGCCATTCCCTGGGGTGCCATCATGTGTGTGACCACTAATGGCATTAAAGGAATCCTCAACAGCGTTAAACTCGCTATCAAGGTCATCCGCATCAATTACGTTACCGTTAGCAATGTTGTTTGCCGTATCTTGGCGTGTGTAACCTACCATAAGATAGCTTCCTTATTATTGTCTGTCATTCTGGGTGTACTCTAAGAGTACTGTATCCAGTGTAAATGAGGGGTTTGTTGAGTTGTCTTCAATGCGAATTGAAATAGTCTTTCCTGATCCAATAATCTGGTTCTGATAAACCTTGTCTAGAGATCCACCATAAGTAGCCTGACTGTATGTAGCAGTAACAGCACCATAAAAGAATACAGACAGTCCAGAGCTAGATACGCTAGTAGAGGCTGGCTGGATAAGGTTTTGATTATTAGAGCGAGTAAAGTCATACTTTACAGATAAATCAATATCAAAAGCCCCTCTAGGGTCAATATAAGATGTTAACTTATAAAAGGTCTTACGCATCTGTGGATCAGAGATAGGCATATAGGGAGATTCGTAAATAGCTTCAATAGGTTCTCCATCAAAGCTAGAACCCTGTTCCATAACGTAAAGATAACCTGTCTCGTTAGCAAAGACAATAGTCTCACTTGACTCTGTATACTTAGAGTCTGCTACAAAAGCTTTGATACCAGAACACTCACCCCAAGCCATGTCTGTTGAACCTTGGTTGGAGAACTTTGTAACCAACAACCCACGAGCAACCTTAGACTGTTCTGACTCTGTATATGCAAAGATACGATACTGAGCCTTCTCTCTAACTACAATAGAACAGAAGTTAGACGTACTCTGAGCAAACTTGTATACGTCATCAGCAATAGGATCAGAAGCTACTTCAAGTGCAAAGTCACCAATACGATCTGTAGCACCAAGGAGTCTAATACCATCTGGAGACATATACATAATGTCACCACCAACTTCTTGGATAGTGTCAGGGTCTAGACAACCAATGCTCTCTGTAATAGGATTAAGCTGGAAGTCAGAAATAGTGCTACCAGTAAGTCTTTGGATCTTGTTGCGGCTAAAGATGATTAGCTGATCACGGAATGCAATAAGACCTGTAATCTTATGGCTTACGTTAATAACACCACCACCATTAGCAGAGCTAAAGTCTTGCGAAGATGAAGGGGCAGAGAAGTATAGGTTTGAACCTTTAGAGAAGAACACAGTATTCTTAAACACTGCAACCTGCTCAGACCCTTCAAGATCTGTATTAGAGTTAATGAAGGTTAATGTATCTGTAGCATCTTCATACAGGGCTGGGTAATTAAAGGAATCTACAAATACTACATAGTGACCTGCGCCAAAGTTATACTCAATAGATCTTACTTTAGACCCAGCTAAAGCTGCAGCACCTACGGAAGTCCAGCCATTACCAGATGACTTATAATACTCTGTAACAGATCCATTGTTACGTGCAGCTAAGTATTCACCTGGGTTAACAACTTTAACAGCCAGTACACGCCCCACGCCTGGGATGATGTTAGGATCTACTTTAGTATAACCCTGTAGCTTGGAGTAACCGCCAGAACGAGCAGGTTCAAAGTTCTGCAAGATAGTAGCAGAACCTACGGCATTAGCACCCTGCTGGAGAGGGCTGAGATTAGAGATGAGACCACCTTTAAACTCAATAGGGAATGTCTGCCAATTAGTAGCCATTAGAAGTGTACTCTTGTATCTCTAAGGTATTCAGTGCGGTTGATGTTAATGGAACGCATGTTCTTAATGCCATCAGCAAACTTACTTTGGGATAGTTGTGCAGCTTGAAGATCTGAGCGGAATACATAAGCATAATACATTGCACCGTCTACTACAACGTGGCGATACTGCTCAGGGATAACAGGGACATCTGCAGCCTTCTGCATGTCTACGCCATTTCTGTAGTACTCGTATACTACTTCGTAGGCTGCGTTAGGAGATGGAACAAAGAGCAACTCACGGCTTGGCGCTCTAACAACGTATCTTGGAACACCTCTAGCAGATTCACTAGAGTTATACTCATAGTCCACATATTTGTCAAGATAATCTTCATAGTTTAACAGTTTTAACTTTACTGTAGGTACATTAAGCGCCGTATCTCTTTTAATACGGAAGCTATTCATATTAATACTCTTACTATCGTAAGGCATACTATAACGTACTTCACCCGCTGTTAAGGTTTCTTCTTCTTCAGCATGGTTCCAAGGCCATTCAAACTCTTCTTGGTGAATGTGTCTAATAGCTGCGTTAACAGCATCCTTAGTAAGGTTATAGTAACCCTGTGCGCCAGCAAAGTTTGTTGTAGTTAGTTCTACTTCGTTAAGGCGTCTGTTAACGTCATTAACTAGACCAATAAAGTCATATGCCATTCTTACTTCTCCTTAACACGTAGATAGATAGAGCGCTCATACTGTAGACCCTCTACTGTAGTGACCTTACAAGTAATAAGATACCTGACGTTATTAATGCCAAGGGAGAGTCTGATTGTAGATATACTCAAGGTGTTAGTCTTCTGAACCATCTGCAAACCGTTAACTACATCAGCAGCAGACACCTCAGTCTTAACACCATTAGCATCATCAATATACCAAGTAACACCAGAGATGTTATCATCACCCAAGAAGCGTGACCAATCTACATTGAAGTCAAGTATCTCATCTTTATCTTTATCAGGCCACTTATATGACATTCATGTATTCCTTATGCTGCAATACGAACTACTCTGTCCGTGTTTGTAGCCTCAATGTATATGGTTCTTTGTGAAGGATCTGCTGGTATAGAAACAGTAAAGCCTTTAACCGTAGGCTCTACGTATACAACCCTATTTCTGCTGTAGCTATCTTTGATAAGCTCATAGTTAAACTGAACAGCTTGAATCTCAGGTCTTCTAGCATAGATGTTTAGTGGTGGTGAACTAATCTCAAATACGTTTGTAGTTCTTGTATCTACTGTATTAGTATTGCTGTTAGCTGCTACACCTGTAGGGATTGTAACAGCTTTAGCTATAACACTTGTATTACCTACAGTAATGCTTAGCGCTGGGCTGTTTATCTGTGTATTAGATAGAGCTACTACAGTAGTTATACCTACATATCCAGTAGAAGCAAGCCCTAATGGAATAGTTACAGCTTTAGCTACAACTATAGTATTACCTAGTGAGCTTGCAGCAGATACAGATGCACTAGGTGTAATGCTATCTGCAGTAACTACTACATCGCCCAGCGCAGAAGAAGCAGATACAGGTGCTAAGCTAGTGTTGGCAGGGGCTACTACAACGACAGGGTTTGTTGCAGCAATAGCAGATACACCTACTACATCAAAGCGTACTTCTACATCAGTAGAGAATGGTGAGATAGATAATGCGCTAAAGCCAAACATTTAAGTATCCTCAGTTAGGGTTTAACAGGCCACACGACATCCTTCGGGAAGCCAGCCTGTTGTGGCACATCAAGCAGAGACTGACGGTAGACTGCCCAATCATCCTGCTGTTCTGCTGAGAGTGTAGCCCAGCGCAGTGGATTGCCGACGAAGGCATCTACTTCAGCTAACAGGCCGTCACGCTCCATGCGAAGCTGCTCAGACAGTGCTGCGTCTATATCTTCTGGCAAACAACCGTGGGCTTCTAGGTAGTCTCTAGGGGCTTTACCCATTAGGATGTTCTCTGTGTGAGACCAAACATCTGCATCCACAAATGTACCAACCCAAGGGTTTTCAATTGCTGTATAATCTTCCATTTAGTCCTCCTATGATATGGTCTTATATGCTTGACTCGCTGCCGAAGTGGTTGGGCCAACAGTACCATTATTAGTCAAAGCTGTAGTAGTATAATAAGGACCGCCCCAAAGACCCCCTGCTGTGTGAAGACCACTTGTAGCATATTGATAAGTCCTGCCACCTCCGAGTAAGTATACAACCACGTAGCTACCAGCATCACCAGTGCCACCAGCAGAATGAACAAAAGCTCTATTGGAGTATACATTTTGTCTAACAAAGTAGTTACTGGCATATCCACCCCAGCCATAAGGATGCGTATCAATTTGAAATGTTACAAGTCCATCCCAAGTTGCATAGTTATGTACGTGCTTCCATATTAAGATTTTACAGCCCCAATGTCTCTCAAATATAACTGGGTAGTACGTACTTGCACTGCCTCCAACAGTGAAACTCCCCTCAGAAATGTGGTTATGATCAAGAGGTGCTTTAGCGTCTAACTCAACTTGGATAGCCGCAGTGGCAGTAGCTTCAGCAGCCACAACATCCGTATGCTCGACCTCTTGTGTCACTGCATTCTGCCGCAGCTTTGCGAACCAGTCTGCGGCTAGTCTTGCTCGTGATCTACTCATGTTGATGCCTCCTGAGAAGATAGTTCTGCTTTTGGCTTTGGATTGCTATCTTTAACCTGTTGGATCAGAGACGACATTTCTGTTGGGAAAACCCCAGCGTGAAACAGTGCGTCGAGTTGATCCCCAATAGACGGGTAAGAAGACGCCCTAGCTTTACGGGTTTCCTCAGTGCTGTGTTCAAGCATTGCTTTACCAAATGCCTCGTCCGTCATGCCAAGATGCTCACGTAGGGGGATAACCCCACCATTGCCATCTGGGATACTGCTGTCAGGTGTGACAACGTATGTAATATCTTTATAAGTAAACCCCATGATTATCTCCTCACCAAGCCAATCGTTTTAAATAGACACCAACATTGTAAAATTGCGTGTTTACAGGTACGTTAATGTATAAGTTGGTGTGACCGTATGCACCCACAGAGTTATCACTATCCAAGTAGAAAGTAGGCTCTGCTACCGTCCTGTGATGGTAGTGACTGTTTAAAGTTAACTGAGATGGCCCTGTTGCATTGTAGGCTGTTCCAGAATGGTTCGTAGAAATGACACCTGAGTATGAGGCACTCCAATAATGAGTACCCGCACCGTGGGGGCCAGAATCATACATCCAAATCATTAGCGCAAATGTGCCTATACGCTGAGTGTCGCCTACCGTCATAATGCGGGCCAATTTGTAGTTGGATCCTGCGGTCATCACGAAAGTATCAAGTTCGGCGATGTTTGTGCCACGTTCATCGTCTATTACAAGGTTGCTACCAAACTGTTTCAACTGACCGCTTGCAGTAAGCGAACCCGTCATAGTGTCACCTGTTGTGTTCACATAGCGACTGTCAGCTTCAACCTTCGAGTAGGTCTCAGCCATCGTATATACATCAGCCACCTCAAACGTACTATACGACACAACCTCCAGCACATCACCCGCAGCAGCACCAACAGTCAGCACAATGTCTGAACCATTAGTAGCTGTGTAGTCTGCGCTGTCTAGCAGGTGTACCCCGTTGAGATACACGTCGAGGAAGCCAGCGGTGTAACCCGCTGTGGCGAAGCTAGTCTGGGAGGCTGTAGCTGTGAACGACTGGCGTGTCTGGGTGGCCTGTGGTGTTGGGACGTTGCCAATGTACCCACTCATCAGATAACCTGCTGGGCTAGTTCTGCCTCTGCTTGACGCTCTGCTGAAGTCTTGACGACACCGTGTTCAAACGCATGAGCCACGATAGCTTCACGGGTCAGAGGGATGGCCTCGCCGTTGTCCAAGCAGTGCTGCACTGTTAGCTGCACGATCTCGTCGTTAGCAATGCGGCAGCGTTCTGTGACTGCGTTGATGGCCCAGTCTTCAGGTGACAGGGCAGCGTATTCAAGACCTTTATATTGTGTCTCAGTCAGCGTGATTGTGATGTTTGGCATGTTGATGCCTCCTTTTGTTTGTGTGGGGGGTTATCCGAGAAGGTAGCCGCTGAAGTAGCTGTGTGGCCCAGCAAAAGACCCGTTGAGGTGCGTTGTGCCTACCCAATGAACTATACTCACGGCGTCCCCTGCAACTAGGTAGACCACAAACACATCACTGCGGTTAGTGTATCCTGTTGGAGCATGGTTCTGCTCAATAGAAGTCTGACGGACCCCGTTAACGTAGAAGTAATCGAAAGATATTAGGTTGGGAGGGGTAAACAGCATTACGTTAAAAACGTAGGCCCCATTAACAGGGGCGGTGAACGTAAATGTGCTGTTATTGTAATGATTGCCTATGTTTTTATCCACAACGTCAAACGGTAATATCTGCCCCTGTGTCGTAATATTTACGTTAGGCTGTGATCTGGCCTTAAAGAAAGGCTGATACGGCATAGTGACATGACCAGCATTAGACACAGCAAGCACTAAGTTCGTGTCTGTCGTAGAAGCCGTGATGTCCCCAGTGCTATTACCATACGCCACGCCAAACACGGTTCCAGAGGCTGTGCCTGTGCCGCCATTATAACCTACTACAAATGAGTTATCACCCGCTGCTGTTGTTCCATTTCCAGAGGCAAACGCAGTATACCCACTTGCATATGTTCTATTCCCAAAGTTTGCTGAGTAGCTACCACTAGCATTCCCCCTACTAGCCTGTGCGAAGGAACCGATGCCAGAAGCTGTTGCTATATAACCCGCCGCTACGGAGTTATCACCAGATGCTAATGCACGATATGCAATTGCTGTTGAGCGAAGGCCAGATGCTTCTGAATTAGAGCCAATTGCTGTGGAGTTATCGCCAGATGCCGTTACACCACCACCAATTGCTGTGGATTTGGCACCAGTAGCGCCACGGGTTGTAGAAGCAAAAGCATTATAACTCAAATCAAGGGCGTCAGAACCTATATCCCCATAGTAAGCTGGGTTGTTTACTCTATGAGCAGTGCCATATCCTGTGTTGGCACCCTCAGTAAACGATTTAAAAGCAATCTCAGCGTCAGCTTCAGCCTTCGAGTAAGTCTCAGCCTTCGTATAGGCATCAGCAACTTGAAACGAAGCATACGAGATCACGACAACCTCGTCGCCACTCTCAGCAGCAGAAGTCAGCGTGATGCTTGTGCCATTAGTCGCTGTGTAGTCTGTGCCGTCTACGAGACGAACACCGTTGTGAAACAGATGCACGAATGTGGGCGTGTAGGACAATCCAGTGAGGACTGTTGTTGTCGTGGTGATTGCGAAGGTCTTCTTGCGTTCAGCGCCAGAGGAGACAACGGAAGCCCTTGAGCCAATATAGCCAGCCATTATGCTTCTCCTGTGGGTTTAGGGTATGCGACTTTGACAGCGTTGATGGCGTCATCAAGTGTCGTGGTGCCGTTCTGTCTGTCCCAGTAAGCCATGTCAGCTTGCTCAGTCAGACTTGGGTAAGCTGCGGCTCTGTCACGCTGATACTGGTTGGCGTCATAGGCTGCTTGTAAGCGTAGAACCTCTGCCGCCAGTTCTTCTGTGGTTGGCTGGGTCTGCTCAGTGTCATGCCACTCAAGGATGTCATCACGCAGCACCCATTGTGATGCTGGGCGGAGGGACTGTAGTGCCGCTATTGTATTTATTGCACCAATCATCCTGCTACCTCCATCATTTGGACGCTCGTAATCCCGTTACCGTAACCAGTAGTGTAATTATAATAGACTTGGACATTAGCCCTTACGCTTAGATAATATGTGTTTGTTCCGACTACTGGCGATGCATCAAAAAACGAGGTAGATGTTTGCGGCATCCTCCAGCCTCCATTCCCATTTCCCTGACTAATCATTTCCCCGACAACATCACCCGTAGCGTTTTTAATGCGCCATCGCTTTACCCCAGCATATTCCATTAGTGAAGAAATGTTGATTTGGCCGTGAATAGAGGAACCAGCAGCTACATTGTGAATAGGGAAACTCCACAGTGTAATGTCGTCAGGCCCAACCAAATTTACGTTAGTGCTATCTGTATAAGTCACAACCTGCAACACTGATCCAGCAACATTGATACCCAAGTCAGATGCAGTGGGAACCCCGCCAGCGGCAGTCTGGATAGTGTCAACTTTTAAGGCTGTGCCGTTCGCAGTGATTGCATCTGTGAGGTTCAGTAAATCTGTCTGCTTGCTCATTAGCTCTGCTCCAAGACCGAGATAATAACATCTACAGAAGCAGCCGTATTAGATGTAACAACTGCTGTATCTGCGGCTTCCAGGATAATCTTACCATCCAAGACACTCAAGCTTGCTCCAGCAGGGATAGCTACACCCTTAACTAGGTAAACACCTGCACACTGCACATCTACAGTGATCTGTGCTGCTGTTACGTTTGCTACGTTCATACCGATCATAACTGCGGTAGTCGCCGCTGGTACAGTATAGACTGTAGATGGTGTAGTACCTACTGCCGCACCTGTGTAGTTTACGAAGGTGTTTGCCATTTAGTTATTCCTTATCCGAGTGCAATAGCTAAAGCTAGAGCGCTTCCAGCAGGGTCAAAGTCTGTAGAGTTTAAGCCGTCAAGCGTATCTGCATCTACATTAAGTGAGTCTACAAAAGCTTTGTTTACATGTGCATCAACTCTTGATGTAGTATAATACAGATTAGTACCCTCTGCTAGGTCTGTTGTGCTTTTTGTTGCAATACGTGTATCAAAATCTGCATTAGCACGAGATGTAGTGTAGTAGAGGTTTGTACCCTCAGTGAGATCTGTTGTACTCTTAGTAGCTAAAGCACTATCAAAACGTCCAGTAGTGTAGTAGAGGTTTGTACCCTCAGTGAGGTCTGTAGTGTTCTTAGCACTAAAGGCAGTGTCGAAACGTCCTGCAGTATAATAGAGGTTAACACCCTCAGTAAGATCAGCAGTAGTCTTAGTAGCTAGAGCATCGTCAAACCGTGTAGCTGTATAGTAAAGGTTTGTACCCTCTACAACATCTGTAGTGCTATGGTTGCTAATGCTAGACACTTGGCCTGTAACATTACCTACTACATCTGCAGACAAGGCCTTGTTCATAACCCATCTGTCAGATGCTGAGTCATACGTAATAGTAGCCGCAGCACCATCTACAGTGATACCTGCACCATTAGCTGCAGCAGGTGTAGCTGCACCAGATGCTAAGGTAAGGTTTAGATCATCCACGTTGAGAGTAGTAGAGTTAATAGTAGTAGTAACGCCATCCACCTGAAGGTTACCAGCAATGACAAGAGTACCTGTATCATCACCATGAGCAGCAGGGTCAATAGTAAAGACTGCTGGGCCACGAAGGTAACCAGTAGTGATAATATTGCCTACGCTTAGGTCATAGTTAGCATCAAGTACAACAGCCTTCTCTGCTGGCAGTGTAATGAATACATCCTTAGTACCAGCAGTAAAGCTAACAGAAGCACCAGAGTTAGAACTTTCTAGGATTGTAGTACGATCCAATGTGCCAGCACTATAAGTACCTAGACCTACTTCCCACTCATCAGCATTACGGTGAGAGATGGCGTAGTACGTAGTGTCAGAACTACCCAAGACTGAGGCAAAGGATTGAAAACCCTCTACTGCCCCAGCAAGAGTTACAGATCCTGTACCTTCAACAGTTGCAGTTTCTTTTACTCTATCCTTGAGTATTAAAGCCATAGCAGACGTTCCTTATTAAGCAATACGTACAATAGCGTTAGAAGCATCAGCTACAGGGATCTGAACAGTGAAGTCACCATTTGTAGAAGTCTTAATACCACCAAAGTCAATAACAGCAATAGCAGCGTTACCCTTAGTTGCATTATAGATGATACAACCAGATGCAGATACTGTTGCCGAAGACCAAGTAGTGTCAGCAAAGTCAACAATAGCAGTGGAGCCGTCAAGAGTAATAACTGCGCTAGACAAAGTGTTGCCACCTGTTACGTAGTTAGTACCGACAGCTTCATCACCATTTACTGTGACGTTGTTATAATTAGTTGTAGAACCAGCATAAGAGCCAGTAGGGGTAGCTTTGATTAGAGCGATACGAATAGCATCTGTATCTAGGTCGTGAACACCACCAAGAAGCTCTTGCTTGAAGCTGTTGCACATTGCAGTTGTAATAGCCATCTTGTGATGTCCTCTATGTTAAAGGCACAAAGGGGCCAGCGTAATGCCAGCCCCTAAGTTAAGTGGATTAAGCAGCGTTGTAGTTAGCTACAATGAGCGACTCTGGACGCAGGATCTTGCGACCATAGAGGTGCATACCACGTACAATGTCAGCAAAGCTGTTTGGATCACGGTAAGACTCAACTTTGTTGATCTGCTCAGCAGAAGCAACAGCATCGTCCTGACCAGCAACAATAACACCATAGTCTGTGGACTGTGCAGCAGTACCGTTAGTACCAGCACCTGTGCCGAGGTATGGCAAGTTGTTGGATACATATACACGGAAGCCGTGGATGTTGTTGAGGATCAAACCGTTCTGGAGACCAGCACCACCGAAGTCGCCGTTAAGCATACGGGAATCTTCGTCTTTCAGCATCTCTACGAACACTGGATCAAGTACAACCCAACGACCACGAGCGTCTACGTTCTGTGTGTCCATCTTACGAGCCATACGAGCAAGTACAGTCAATGGGGAAACAGTCGAAGAAGACAACGCAGTTGCGCCTGGAAGACGTGGAGCCAATGGGATAGCATCGCCAGCAGTAGCTGTAGTGGAGATGGTCAAGTTACCAAAAGCAGTTGCATCAAGCTTGTTAGCAGCAAGAAGCTCGTCTGCACCAGCAGCAGCATTAGCTTTGTCGCCAGAAGCTACAGTGTTTGCAGCCCAAGCACCAGCACCACCAGCGTAACCAGACAAGTAACCCAATACTTCTTCGTCCATTGCGTCAGCCATTTTATAAGCTGCTTTGTCGGAAGCCATACGTGTGAAATCAACGTGCGAGAACTGCTCTTCGATGTCATCCATTTTGAATGCGAAGTAGTTAGCTTTGTCGATTGTCAGGGAGAAGTCTGTGTCATCCAACTGCTCAGCAGTGATGGATGTGTGACGCTGCAGAGCTGTGACTGTTACGTCTGGCTCTTTTTGGATGCGAACAGTGTCGCCTTGGTTGGAGATTTCACCAAAGTAAGAGTTGTTGGTGATTGCGTTAGTAACAGCGGACTTGCGAAGTGCAATCTGTGCTGTTTTCGAGTAGATTACTGGGGACCAGGCTCCGTTGAAGCCGCCAGATGCAGATGTAATAGCCATTGTGAAATCCTTTCAAAGATATATGTGGCTTAGAGGGGAGACACTACATATCCACTTGAAAGAGGCTCTTCTTAATAGGGTAGTCAGCGTTGCTATCAGGATGGCCGTCCATTTAGCGCTGGGCCTATAATAGGAGGTAGTTCTTTATGTGGGAGTTTGTGCTTAGTGTTAAAGCATACACAAACTTCATAGCTGTGTATGCCCTTAGTTTTACTTATGGTTAAAGTATTGTCAACTATCTTTTACTCATATCGTAAATAAACTTTCCTGATTGCTGCGCTTTGAAGATTTCCTCCATGCGGCTCTCATATTCTTTAATACTCATCTTCTCTACTGCTGATTCAGAGAGGTAGTTAGAGGAGTCATTTGTATCAATTACACTACGACGAGACTTAACAGAAGATGCTGCCTCTTTGTCTGCGCTAGGCTTCTTAGTCTTGATACCCTTGTCAGCCTTGTAGAGATCCAACACACGAGCTACAGACTTAACATCGTCAGGCTCATCATAGAGTGCTGTCTGCGCCCAGCTAGGCTGTTCCTTAGCCCAGTCATGGAATGCATCATCATTACGAATGTTATCGAAGTCTGGGTGCATAGAGAGTAACGTAGCTTCAGCTTTCTCTTTACGAGCCTGAGTACGCATAGCCTCTACTTCTTTGACACGACCTTCCAAGCCTTTCATCTTCTCAGTAGTCTGTTCTTCAGCCAAGGCACGAATGAGGGCGTTAGCTTTAGGGTTCTGCTTAGCCCAAGCCTCAATCTCTTCCTTAGTGGTAACTTCTTCAAGAGAGGTTTGTGAAGAGTTGCTTAGGCGTGTCTTGAGTGCTTCAATCTCACGCTTATACTCTGTGTCTTTCTCTTGCATGTACTTACGAATGTCAGAGTAACGCTTCTTAAAGCTTTTCTCTTCTGCACTTAGACCTTCTTCTGAGGCTTCTTCTTGCTCTGGCTCTTCTGAGGGGATGGCTTCTTGGCTAACAACGGCTTCTTCCTCAGTTTCTTCTGGGGCTTCTTGCTGTACGCTATCATCTGTCTCTTCCTCAGTTACTAAGCCACTCTCTTTTAGAAGTGCTTGTAGTTCAGCCTCGTCACGATCTACACGAGCTTGGTTGCGGCGATGTGAAACTGAATCAGTCTTCATTTGTGCTTCTGACATGTTGTAGTCCTTTTATGTGGGGCCAGCACTATTGCTGGGTAGCCTTATAGTTGGTTTTGTTTGGTAGTTTTACTTCTTTTTAGACTTCTTGCTGACATAGCCGCCATGCATGAAGCCGCCACCTCTGCTAATTTTATCGTCGTAGCTCTCTGGAATTGAAGTAGTTGTGACTTTTGGGGCAGACCCGCTTGTTGCAGTAGCAGCTTCAGGTGATGACGCAGGGGGTGTAGGCGCTGGAGATGTGTCTTTATTAGTCATATCTCTTCTGCCACCGCCAACAGACTCAGTAATACCAATCTTGTTACCATCTTTATCTTTAGCGTCTACGCCCATAGAGCCGTCGAAGCCGAGCAAGTCACCAAGATATGTATCACCAAAGTTCGTCTTACCATCACCGCTGGTATCAACTAGACCATCAGTCATGCTCTTACCGCCACCATAGATACCAGTACCACGTACTACTTTATCTTTAATTGTATCTTTTTCATTAGCAGCAGTAAATCTAGACTTCATGTCCATAAGCTTTTTATACTCTGGATCTTTAGGGTCTGTAATAGCTGCAAGGCGGTTATCTAGAGCTTCCATAACTCTTTTGTCTTCTGCGTTACCTGCATAACTAATAAGAGCGCCCATAAGAGGGTTAATACCGCCAGCAATAGCTCTAACGCCTCTGCCTAATAGGCTATCTTTCTGATCAAGGTAAGTGCCGAACTCAGAAGCATCAGCAGTAGCCCAGTCCTTACGTTCTACAGGCTGTTGTTGGGTAGGAGTGTCACGATCTTTGCGTTCACGCTTTGGTGCAGCAGTTTCAGCAGCAGTCTCACCAGAAGCTGTATAACCTGCAGGGATAGATGACATAGGCTTACCATTCACAAAGCGTACAGAGAGTGTCATACCTTCAGCATTGGTGTAAGTGCGATACTCTTGCCCAGAACCTTTTCCAGCAGTCGTAAATGCATCTGGAAACTCTTCCTGTAGTGCAGTCATATCAACGTCTACTACACCGCCATCAGCATAACCCTTAATGTAACCACCCATGTTCATCTCAGGCTGTTCACCCATCTGTGAATCATCAATAGTCTGCAACTCACTGATATCAAATGGAAGTTCGTCTTCACCCATTTCCATACCTGAAGGTTCACCACCTACACGACCACCTTCGTCTAGCTCTTGCCAGCCTTGCTTAGCTTGCATACGGAGATCTTCAAAGAACTTAACACCATAGTAACGTAGAACGTCAGCAGGTACAACATACTCACCTTCACTGAGGTTAGCTGGGATATCATCACGAACCTCTTCAGGCCTAGCACCTAGAGGTACTTCATTACCAGACACAGGATCTACTTCTGCTCTAGAGGATTTAAACACTGTTTCCATTTGATCATCCATTGTTAATCCACCTTCTGCATATTGCTGTCTCTTTTTAACAAGGCCACCTTCAGCGAATCCTGTATCATTAGTTTCTGTAGGTAGCTTACGTATTGTAACACCAGCAGCACCAAGCTTGTTGTTTGCTACTTCAAAACCATTACCTAAAACCTCTGTTATATAGGATCTAAGTTCAGGCTGAGTAAAACCTTTTTGATATGTATCCATAGATGTAATGATAGACATAGGCTCAGGTCCAGGAGTACCTTTAGCAGCCATTACATCTCTACCACGAGTAGTTATTACAGCTACACCATTAGGTTCAAGAATACGGCCAATATCCATAACGATACCATCCCTAACCTCACGAGGTACTACGTTTAGAACATTTAGGTTTGTAACCTTTTTGTATGAGTTAGATGGAATATCTTCTGGAGAAATAAAATCAGGTGTAAAGTCTGCTTTTGGGAATGGCTCATATGTATCAAAGCCTAGCTCTTTTTTAGATAAACCCAATCCTGCCCCAAAGTCTAGAGTTCTACCCTCCCCTACTGCATCATTTAAAAGGGTGTCTGCTTTTTTATATGTAGGTAACGTACCTGCAATCTGTGTTCTAGCTGCATTTTCAGCGGGAGGTAATTCTATATCTGGAAGGTCTGCCTCTTTGGGTTTCAAGGAGATGTTACCACCCATAGAACCCATAGCATTAGGATTGACCTCTACCCGCTTAGCTACATCAAATACTTCTTTAGCACCCTTCTTAATGGCGGCAGAAGCAGCATCACCTAAGCCGGGGACAAGGCCTACAATAGTAGCCCCACCTAAAGCCCCTGCTAAGTAATAATTAGGCTCTTCTTTGTTAAGCTCATCATAAACATCTTTAGCTGCCATAGCATCACCAATAATAGGTGTCATCTCACCAACGAAGGTAGCTACATCTCTAAAGGTAGTCTCTGGTAGGGGTTCAGACTCAGAAGCAAGTTTGTTCGTATAGTTTGACCACTCCTCTTCAGTACTACCTAATAGTCCAGTCATTTGGTCTTTTACACCCGTATCATCAGCCATTGACTACATCCCTCAAGTATTTTAGTTTCCGTAAAGCTTGGATGTAACCCTGACATCTATATATCTCAGAAGTATCCGTCAAACTCTCTAAGGTTTTATGTGTACCAGAGATGCGCCCATCTAACTCCTCAATAAGCGCATCCCAGATAGCTTTATCATTGACTAGCTTTTTAAGCGACATTGCCACTGAACCCATCTTCTCCTGGTGCTGGAGCATTACCTACACCTATTTGTGAACCACCCCCACCAGAAGAGTCCTGAACGCCTTGTGGACCCTGTCCCTGTGGCGCTGGGCCACCTGCAGGAGGTTGCTGTGCAGATTGGAACCCTTTCAGGATCTCTGCCTGAATAGCTGCATCAGTAATAGAGTTGGTAACCTTAGCTGGGTCAAGATCCATAGACTTAGCAATCTCACGAATGATGTAGTCCATCTTAGCGAAAGGAGCCAAGACAGGGTTCTGTGCTACCTGCAAGAACTGCATCAAGCGCTGGGAGCGTACTTCGTTAGCCATGAGGCTCTCTGTACCTGAAGCATTAACTTCCAAGTCACCACGAATGCTAGGATCAAAGTCAAACTGCATGTTGAATGCAAAGAAAGACTTACCTAGTGGTTTGATAAGGTAGTCATCTACGTTCTTAACTACAGTGCGGATAGAACCGTTAGCTGCAGACATAAGCATAGAGATACCAGAAGCAGTACGACCTACACCAGACACACCAGTCTGACCATGTGCAAAGCTAGGGAAGCCTGTAGACTCATCAGCCAGTACACGAGCCTTATCAAAAAGCTGCATGTTCTCTTGTGCTACGTTAGGGAACTTCGTACCAAAGATAGCCTGTCCTGGAGCGCCACCTTGACGCCTGAAGATCTTTCCTGGGTAGATAGACATATCTTGTCCTGGAACTAGGTTAGACTCATCTACTTCAATGATCAAGTTACCCGACATTGCAGCGTTATCAATAGCCATACGCATAAAGCCGTTCATCAACGTCTGAGTATCGTCCATGTTCTCAGCAATACCTACACCGAAGAAGCTGTAAGGGTTATGCTCATATGGTACGGCGTAGTAAGGAATACGTGCAGGTTTGAATGGGTTAAGCACAAGACGGATCACTTCGCCGTTACACACCCATACGTTAGCATTAAGCTCATCAAGATCTTTATACTCTTTAGGGATCTTGATGCCATTCTCTTCAAGAATATCAACATCTACAAAACCCCAGAACTCTAGGACTTCCCAACGCTCTGACTCTGGTTGAGTAGAGGCATCTTCCATAGCCTGTTCCCAGTGCTTCTGGATGTAGTCAGCACCTCTATCAATAGCTGTACCGATAGCCTCTTTCATGAAGTATGGGCGAGACTTCAATGCACGTAGCTGTGTGCGAGACATCTTGTGACGCTCTACAGTATACTCTGCATCTGCCATTGATGATGCTTCTGGGTCTGGGTAGAAGTTCCATACAGAGACATGACTACACTCAGGTACAGTCTTAATGAGAGGCTCATAGTTGCCCTCTTCGTCCCAGTTAGGATACTCCTTATCTACAGCAAATGGACCCTTCATAACACCAGTGCCAAGCAAAGCCATCTCAAACGCCATAGAGCGAAGGTGAACAGAAGCGCCAGACTCTTGAAGCTGGTCGTGGATCTTCTTTTCCATCTTCTTAGCTGCAACCATAGCTGGGTGGAATGTTACAGTAGTAGCTGTAGTACCTACACCCTCAATGATCTTATCAGAAATAGGTGCAAGCTTTTCTTTTAGTGGGCCAAGACGATCCTTCAATGAAGTAAGTGTCTCGCCGGGCATAAGCTTAGTATCTGGGCCAATCAAGTAAGGCTTAGATGCTGGATCAGAGGTAACAGCTTTAAGGGCGTCACCAGCCTGTTCCGCATTAGGATCAATGTTGATATGAGCAGATTCTACGACACCATCAGGTAGAATAGAAGGATCTACACTCATTGGGAACCTGTTGTTACCAAACAGTACGTCAATGATCTGACCATAAGCAGCAAGTGTCTTAGTTTTAGTTACCTTTACAAACACACGAGACTTCTCAGTGTCAGTGAACTTAACATCTGGACCATACAAGCCACGATAGTTGCGATAAGCTCTAAGCCAACGCTCTTCATCGCCTAGACGAGCGTCTTCTGCTCTAGTGAACCTGTCAGTAACGTATGAAACTACACTACTTGCTGTAAATAGAGTGTCCTTACCGTCCTCTGCTGCAACAACATCGTCCGTCTCGAACATCATTTCATCATTTTCTGCCATACTTAGTATCCAAATGTTGTGTCACTAGCCTGAAAACCAGTGCGTTGTGTTGCAGGATCGTAATCCCATATGCTTTTGCTGCGTGGTCTAGTCATAATACCATAGCGCAAGGCATCATAGAGGTGATCTTCTGAGTTTGTATCTACATCCTCTGGATTACGCTTATCTAGAGGTATAGATGGGATTTGAGCTATAGTATGCGTACAATTGCTAGTGAATACGAGACGTGGGGCTTCTGTGTACTCATCTACTTGTAAACGTCTGTGTATTTCGTTCTTACCTGAGATACGAGAACCTCTAGATCTATCAGAAGGCCTCCATCTACAGCCCTTCATGTTCATCTGCTCTGCAAGGCTAGGTCCAGTATCACCCCTGTTATGCCAGAGAGAAGAGTCGAGTACGCCATATAGCATCTTACCGTCATGTGCTTCTAAGTCTAAGATCATATCTGCTAGATCAGAAGCGGTAACTTTAGAACAATACAACTCTCTATACACAACAAGCTGCTCAGAAGGTGATACAGCAAACCACAGAACACCAGTGTAAGAACCGTATCCGTAGTCACAGGCTCTAAACCGAGGCCAAGACTCTGGAATGTCAAAAGCTTCTACTACATGCTTGTTCCTGTCAAACTCAGGAAACGCTGCACCCTCGTTAATATCCCAGTTACCCTCTAGAAGCTGCTTACGCTGGTGTGCAGGTAGAGACAGAAGCATGGCTTCATAGTCGCCAGAGTCTGCTAGGTAGGGGTTATCAAATAGCATTGCAGGGATAAATCTGCGCTTAAATAGTGGCTGACCCTCTTTACTGTGACCTACAGGGAACCTAATAGTCTCACCAGACTCAATGTCTGTAGCCCAGAAAGATTTATTAGCAGGACCAGGGTCAATAAACATCTTCTTAACCCAACTATGCCCAGCGCCACCAGGGTTAGTAGTACCTCTCATGTACAAACCTAACTCCTTGCTGGCACTACGTAGTCGTGAACGCATATAGTCCCAAGCGTAAGGCGTACCCCACTGAGTAAGTTCGTCAAAGCCAATCCAGTTAAACGCCTGACCTTGGTAGCGGTTAACATCCAAGTCTTTATCCAAGTAAGACATCCAGAGTCTACCACCACGAGGTGAAGTCCATTGTGACTTACGCTCTGACCACTTAATGCCAGGAATAGCTTTAGGATATAGTTCTTGGCTCTTCTGGATAAGCTCTCGTAGTTCTTCCGTAGTATGTCGTACTAGCAGACCAGAGAAGTTAGGGTCATTGAGGCCGTGTAAGGGGTCTGCAAGCATCGCATAAGACTTTCCGCCACCCGCAGCACCCCCGTAGAGTACTTCACGCTCAGAGGAGCTTAGAAAGGCTGTCTGTGGCCCTGCGTTAGGCTTGAATACAACGTCCTGTGCATCTTCGATGTTATACTCTGCAGATTTAACTTCAGCGTAAACGGTTTCAACCTGCTTAGGTGTCTTCCCCTCCTGTGATGGAGTAGGCTCCGATGTTTTGCTCTTCGAGTTTTTTGATCTCGTGTAGCGTTTCTTCGAGGCGCTTGGCAAGCTTGCGTTTAATTGCAGCAGTTTTTTTACGTCTTCGCTCAATTTCAACTCTCTTCTTTAGGCCCATATGTGATATGTAACGGCCTGTCTGTTTAGAAAGCCAGCGAGATACATCTCTAAAAGAGTACTGCTTTAAGTGACGCTTTGCAAGCTCTAACGCTTCAAGCTGGTCAGGGATAGGAACTAGGAGCTTTTCATTCTCTGGATGTACCTCATAGCCGAAAGGTACAATCCTAGAACTTACTCTAGCTATAACGTGCCACTCCCGTTCTCTACCCTTGTTAGGCTTAGGTAACTCCCAGAAGCCTAGATCTCTATCATAATCAAAAGACACTGTTACTCGTTATTACCTTCTTTAGGTGGGAGATAGAAGATACCACCACCAGAAGAGGAAACATCTACTCTGTCTACTTTACCAAGTCCTGCACGATCTAGCAAGTCTTTAGCTGCAGCCATCTTTTCTTTTATGCCAAGCTCTGTAGGGTCATACAAAGCGTTAACCATAGCCATAGCAGCTTTTGGTGCAGTACGAGAGAAGTAGGTGCGTGTTGCGTCATTGATCTCATCTTTAAGTGCTTCTACAATCAAGCGTGTAGGTGTGTTTTCACTATAACCTGCCAACTTCTTGGCAAGAACAACGTCACCACCAGCTTCATCGAAGAGTACTTCTAGAAACTTTTGCTGATTCTCTGTTAGATTTCTTGCCATTAAGTTGTCCTCTTTAATTAGGCTTGCATATAGTTATACTCAGTACAACCTTAATAGCAAGCACCTTAATCCTTAGCGTAGTAGCGTTCTTTAATCTCACCACGAGCTACACCAATGTCTCTCAGTTCTGCATCTGTCATGTGAGTCAAGATGAAGAAGTCAGCACGGCGTTGTTGAGACTTTACGATAGCACGATGAAAGTGCATGATAGCTGCTTTGAGTTTCTGTAGCATAGTTATATAACCTTTGTATGTAAGGACTGCACAGCGCAACCCTATTATACACGTAGTTATATCTAAGCCTCTTGTGTTTTGTACTTACTAATACTGCATACCCGTTACCCTACAGGAACAAAGGTCTCAGTTACAGTCAGGATAGTATCAACATGTGCCGCTACAGAGGGCATTACCTGAATCTTGTCACCAGCCTGTAGTACAAGCTGAATATCTGGGAATGTTAGTGTCTCACCTACACCTAGGTTTTTACCCTCTAGATAGTGTGAAGTGTAGTTATCGGCAGCAATATACCACTGAATAGTGATACCAGTGTTGCCCATACTGTTGTGAATGTGCAGATAGTTCAACTCTGCAACACAGTTCGCAGGGCAGGTATAGACAGTCTCTACACTTGCTGTAGTGTTGTGACCCCATATAGATCTTTTACGAGCATTCCTGCCCTGCGATACTAATGCCATTACTCTTCCTCTGCAGCTTTCTTAGCTTTAACCTTCTTAGGCTTAGGCTTTGACTGTTCTAACTCTGCTACACGACAGATCTCAGTGACGTTAGGGTCTTTACTCTGTACGTTACCATAGTTGTCTTCACCTGCAGACTGGTTACCCATGTGATCCCACACATAACCATGCTCATCTACGACATAACCCTTAGCTTCTAGTTCTACTTTATACTTATGATAAAACTTCATCTGTAATATATCTACCACTTTTCCTTGTCAGCCCAGTAAGCTGCACTCATTTTACCTTTAGCAATATTCTTAGCATGTCTAGCTTTGAATGATGCTCTCTTCTTCTTCATTTGGTCCGACTCACCAGCTTTGGGTTTACCTGCTGTAGATGCACCCTGCTCCCCAAAGCGTATCATCTTAACAGTATCACCTTCTTTAGCTAATACTGCGTGTGACTTAGTAGGGTGACTTGATGTGCGCTTAGGCTTGTTGTAGCCAGAAAACTTCTCTCCACGATACTCTACAGGCATATCACTTCTTCCCTGCTTTGCTGTTACGTGGGATACTTCTGTTCTTAGCTGGTGTCTGTACACGGAGGTTAGACTTAGCATTGTTACGTGGGTTGCCATCCTTGTGATCAACATCCTTGCCGTCACCCTTAGAGACTAGGCCACCCTTCTCCATAGCATAACGTGCCTTCTTACGAGAGCGGTTATCAGCCATGCGTTTAGGCGACTTGTCATACTTACCTTCACCACTCATGGTGTAGTTACGATTAGTCTTCTTCTTGGGGGGTGTCGGCATAGGGTCTCTTCCTGTCTGGGTCTAACACATCTCTGCGAGATAAGTGACCCTCTAAGTACATAGCTCTCTCTACGTGATCCAAGGAGTATTTCACTCCAGTGTCTGCCTCTATAGCAGCCCTCACATAGAATACGTCACTTCTAGGGATATGAATACGTCTGAGTTTAGGTGTGTTACCGTCTGCTAATGCAGAGTAAAACTCTTCTAATACGTCATCAGATGCGTATAGTTGTATGTCTTTAGTCATAGGTGTCAACACTTATATGAAAATAAGTGGTACGTGTCGCAATACAAATATTGTTAGGGAGACAGGGAGGAGAGTAACACTATTGAGTGTGACACGTACCAGTAAAGTATAACTCTTACTATGATTATTGCTTATACAGAGTTAAACTCTAAGAACAGTAACACGGATATATATGTATTACAAGTAAATAGTTTGTACTCTTAGAGTAATACTCTAGAGAGTTACACTCTTCCTATGTCCAATGATCTAAATGTTACACATTCTGAATATGTTTAACTTATCAGAAGTAATACTATCATATTTGTACTACTCTTCTTTAGTTATACTCTTCTTTATGTATTACTCTTTTTATATGTTTAACTATAAGTGTTTAACTCTCTCTCTCTTAACAGTTATAAAGATTTCACATTACGTGTCAATCCATAAAATGATGTACTACCCCTAAATAGTTTAGGAATGTGTTACTATAGACACACTATAGCTCTACTACCCAGTTTTCTGCTAGAGAGCCAGGGCAATAATGCAAAAACATTCCGTGGTCCGTATACCCCCTAGCCCTACTGTACTAGATAGGTCCGATTCGGTCTTACTTTCATATGGTATACATTAGAGATCTGACATGTATGCTGTATATACACATGTATACACCCTAGAGTTGTCTAACTCAAAAAGCTCGTGCGTGTATTTATACATATACGTACTACCCATGCACCCCCGGTGGCCCTCGCCCGCCCCTTAAAGCCATGATGATCCTCACCGTTGCTGTTTTGAGTGCTTTCCTAGGGGTTAACCTATTGAAAACATTGCATTCTTGTATGGATTGATAAGCGGTAATTCACTAAAAAGGTGTATTTTCTAGGGCAATCTGAATTGTGATCACAAAACGCAGAATGGATGCACTTACCATATCCCCTACTTTCAAGCTTTCCAGATATGGCACCCCGCCCTATGCAATCACGTTTTGAGTGGCGCACTATATACTAGCAAAAAAAAGTTGCATCGTTTTGGCGTCACGCTGTCCCTGTCTTACGATCCTGTCACGCTGTCCCTGTCTTACGATCCTGTCACGCTGTCCCTGTCACGCTGTCCCTGTCTTACGATCCTGTCACGCTGTCCCTGTCACGCTGTCCCTGTCTTACGATCCTGTCACGCTGTCCCTGTCTTACGATCCTGTCACGCTGTCCCTGTCTTACGATCCTGTCACGCTGATTCGTTTTGCTGATTCGTTTTGCTGATTCGGGGTGTTTTTCACGTCAAAAAAGCAAAATTAGGTAAAACCTGGGACGCATCCAAGCAAAAACCTATGCATAAAACCCCTTATTTTATTGGGCTTTAAAATTAATTTCACTTTATTTGGTTTTTCTTGTTGCACGATATGAAAAGCAAAGTCATAACAGTCATATCGAAACGGCAAACAAGGCGCTGCTAGATACGGGTTTAGACCTAAGCAACACGGAACGGGCGGCGAGGCCTAAGAGTTGCGGCGATGGTTTGAATTTATGAGGGTGAAAGCCCGAACGCTTTTTGAAATTGCTGGCACGAATTCGACACCTAGGGGCAACCCGATTATGGTCTAAGTTAAAACATCAGTGCGGTCACGGCGCTTCGCCACCGAATAAGGGATAAAACAATAGTCTGTTGCAGCATTGTTCCCGTAGGTAAGACTGGCCGTATCAATGTTTTAATTCAGTTTGGAGACTGACAAATGTATACTCGTGACGTTCAAGCCATCATGGCAATCTGTGAAGCCAAGCAATCGGTAAAGCCTGTTGTAGTTTTTACCTTAGCGACAATTCAGGCGGGGCTTTCAACCTGCCTTGCACAAGTCCAAGACACGAACAAGCTTGGCGCTGCTAGTCGGTTCATGTGGGGCAAGAAGGGTGACGGATACGACTACGTCACAACACATGACGCTTTCTTGTGGGGCAAGGTTAACCATATCAAAGACACCCTAGGCACAGATAGTGTCGAGGCTTGTGTTGCGGCGATCCTGTTGTTTATCGACATCCCGAACCTAGGCATGGTGAAAGCGGCTTTCGTGGCCCAAATGTTTGGCTTCAACGTGGCCTGTATCGACAGCCATAACATCAAGCGCCTAGGCATCAAGCCTAGTGCAGTGCAAACACCACCCGCCAAGATGACCGCCGCAAGCAAGCGCAAGAAAGTGACGGCTTATGTAGAGATGTGTCAGCTGGAAGGCACTCAATACTGGTGGGACACATGGTGCGAACATGTAGCTGGCAATCGTGCCAACAAGGCCTTGGATACTGGCGATGTAGTGTCCCGATACCATGTGGAATGTGTGGCGGCTGTGACCGTCTAAGCTTTAACAGTGCAGCCTTGCGGGGCTGCATCATTAAGGCAACAACACAACAAAGGACATGACCCAATGGCAAGTAAAGAACTAAAGATTATGCAAGCCCTGCGCAATTCTATGGCGTGGAATGATGATTGCGACAGAATGGTTGACCCTGTAGCGGATCAGATATTGACCGCATTGATATCGTGCCACTTGGAAATGCCTTTGCGTGCTATCGAATGCCTTCAAAGGGCAATGGATGAAATCAAGTCAAAGCTTTAACAGTGCAGCCTTGCGGGGCTGTATCATTAAGGTGCAAAACAAAACCCTAAGATCCCAACGCCAGGATTGTATCTCGGCTCCGGGGATGTATCACAACAAAGGATAAGACACATGACACAACGCCAGAAAGCCCGCCAACGTCAGCTTCGCCACCAAGACACAGTTGAGGCCATTCAGATTGGTATCGGTGCGCTCATCTGCTTCACTCTCTTTTGTGCGCAGGTATACTTCAACTCTTAACAATCGGTGAGGATAATCGAATGCAATTCTTTAACGTATCAACACAAAAGGTAGGCGGCATCCGCTTCATCAAGATCGGCAAGCTATGCCTAAGCTTTTGTGTGACGCAGAAATATAAGCCTATGAAGGGATTAGACGCATGACATACGAAAACCGCATATGGGAGGCCTATTGCGCATGGCAAGCAGTAGGGCGAGATCAAGCTAAGCTTGCTGGCATTGCCTTGGCTTATGACGTAACACCTTTTTCAGTAGAAGATTGCCACTTTGACCACACCGCAGATAGGGAGTAGAACAGATGTTTGCTAAATGGACAGATGACATGGTGCGGGACTATTTCGACACACACTGGAACGCCACGCTGCATGAGGTTTGTGCCTTGTCTGGTCGTAGCAAGGCAGACGTGAAACAAGTATTGATGGAAGGATAAGACACATGGAACGTGAAGACTTTTTTGATTGGCTAGACACTATTATTGAAAAAGGCAATAGTGACTGGGAGCTTGTAGAAGACTTTGGAGACGGCACTCTCTATATTAAGTTCAATAACATTGAAGATATGGAAGGGGCAGACCTATGAATACCACAGACACACCAATCCGCTTCTTTGCTGTCGCATATATTGATATCATCGACAGCGATTTCTCAGGGGATCACATCGACACAGTTGAGATCACAGAGGGCTGTTTCCAAGACTTGATGCGAAAGTCAGGAGGGACAGCACCCGTCCAATACGACAGACACACAGTCTTCGATCATGGGGCCGCTCAGGTGTGCCTGACACTCGACCTTGACCATTGGCCTCACGCTGACGAACTGGATCAGGTGCAAGCGACTGTGCCGACACCGCCAGACAATTGGTCTAATGCTGAAATGCAAGAATATTACGGGAAATAAGACACATGGAATACCTTGAAATTGAACACATCGACGGCAACCATTACCGTATTGAGTGGAATGGATCAGCCACCTTTAACATTCAAATCCCTGTAGGGGGGCAGTGGGTAGATATTGAGTGCTTCACTTGCTACGGCTTTGACAATAGGCATGACGCAATGGAATACGCTTGTGACTGGATGCTAATGAATGTCGGCGAAGAAGAAGGGGAAGACCTATGACACGCAGAGAGATACGCAAACGCAAAGACCGCAACCAGCGCATCATGTGGTGGGCGCAGGACATCCTAGGCGTGGCTTGCCTGTTCGGCATTGGCTACGGCATGTTGTTCCTTCCTTTAATCTTTAACTAATACGGTGATACATATGACATACGCACAAATCCAAGATGACTTTATCCGCACAGCACTCGAAGGCCCAGCGCAGAACGTGAGCCGTGCCGCCCTGAGTAGCATCCTAGATGATTGCTCAAGTATGGTGACCGAAGACGCACAGGATGAAAGTGTATCCATTGATGTGCTTACACATCGTGAGACTATGCTAGAACTTGCATCTGAACACTACCAGCAACATAATCATGGCACATGCCACTCCTACCTACGCAAATACTTTGAGGTTTAAAACAGATGAATATGCACAACTACTACAGCCAACTAATTGGCTACAAGATTACAGCGTTCCGCTTTGAAGAAGATGAGTGGGATGGTGCGACATTCCCTGTGTTTTCGCTACAAGATGCAGACGGCAATCATTTAGACATTATCCTGTCCAGTGACGAGGAAGGTAATGAAGCGGGATTTGCTTTTATAGATAAGTATATCGTTGAACAGGAGGACATTTGATATGGCCGTTAAGTATATATGCAAGGCATGTAATAGTGAGGACGTATGTGTTGACGCTGTCGCAGCATTCGATGTTTTAGGCCAACGATGGGAGCTACAAAGCACATATGATCAAGCATATTGTATGGATTGCGACAGTGAGACAGACATAAAAGAGGTGGAACTATGACGATGAACTTTACAACGGAAGAACTGAAATGCATCAGGGGATTGGTTGAGGATAGCATCTCACTGTCCACTTGGGATGCATTAGATGAAAGTTCACTATCAGATGTTGAGTATATGCATTTCTTTTTACAGAGGGCGAAGGTGTTAGCTAAACTGAAGGATTTGTATAATGATTGACCTCGGCTTAAACAATGAAGGTGACCACCTGTATGCCAAGCAGATCAGGCAGGGCGATAAGTATGGCTTAAATGATTGCCTCCGACACAAAGAGCCAGACCCGCTGGTTGAATTTTATGTGATGGCAGATGACAGGCCTTGGTTTGTGTCACGCTATTACAGATCAACCTTGCTTGGTGAATGCGAGTGGAGTATCGGTGCAGATCGTAGACTAACTGGCCTGTGCCTTTGCGGCACATCAATGCTAAGTGCAACAGCAACACAAGTTGGCACGGCTTGCAGTGTATCAGAAGCAAGCAGCCACTAAACAGAGGAGATAGAGAGATATGAATACCCCAACAAAACTAGCCTTGATTGGCCTTATAATGTATGTTGCTGCATCCAGTGGTTTGCTGGTTTTGTGGTGTGATGAAACGGGCTGTGGTGTTCAAATCTATAGCCCCTTTATTGAATATTACAGCGAAGGGATGGTGTTATGACCAAGGGTATCGTGTTAAGCTTATACGACTTCACAGGCGAGGCACTGAAGCCTTGGGCAGAGGCTGGCTATACCTGCTATGCCTTCGACATCCAGCACGAGCCATTGGTAGAGCGGTATGAAGAGCATGGCACAGGCAGTATAAGCTACCTTCATGCCGACCTGCACAAACATACTACCTTGGAAATGCTCTACGATATATGGCGACAACATAATGTCGTGTTCTGTATGGCCTTCCCAGTATGCACCGACATGGCTGTGTCTGGTGCTGCATGGTTTAAGAAGAAAGCTGAGGCTGACCCAGACTTTCAGATCAAGGCTGTCAACTATGCTGTGATGTGTGCAACCTTCTTTGATATGTTGGGTGTGCCATACTTCATCGAAAACCCTATCTCTGTATTGGCTACCCAGTGGCGCAAGCCTGACCATAAGTTCCACCCTTATGAATATGGTGGTTACATTCCTTACGATCAATCAGAGCATCCACGCTGGCCCGAATACATCGCAGCCAAGGATGCATACAAAAAGCACACATGTCTCTGGACAGGTGGCGGCTTTGTGATGCCATACAAGATTAGTGTTGACCCAGAGGCCTATCACGGTAATGGTTACAGCACAGCGATGATGAAGCTGGGCGGTAAGAGCCAGCGCACCAAAGACATACGATCAGCAACACCTCGTGGCTTTGCCATTGCGGTATATGAAGCAAACAAAACAATGGAGATGCACAATGCAAACTAAAACACAACACAAGAAGATCCTCCAGCACCTCCGCACATGTAAAGGTATTACGGTGAGAGAGGCGATGATTGAATACAGCATTAGCAGCCTTACCAAGCGTATTCATGAACTTCGTGCGCTGGGCTATAACATCCTGTCTACGCTTAAACGACACCCCGTCACAGGCCAGCGCTATGTGCGATACACACTACAAGAGGAGGCGTAAGACTATGAGCCGCAACAGAACCAGCAACGTCCCTGTAGGATCATTTGACAGAGACCTGATGAAGACAGTAGAGAATATGGAGTGGGATACAGATACTGACGCCAGCATCGACATTCTGTCAGATCAACTGTCAGAGCTAGAACACTTGCAAGAGGGGGCAGCACTATGGTAATCTTGCCAGCCGCTATCTGCGTGTTTTATCTTGTTGGGCTATGTAAATCTATTGCATTTGCTAAGAAGGAACTGGAGTATGAACAATCAAAGAAGCGACGATCCCATTGATGACGTAACATCTTGGGTTGGTAGGCTACCAGTGACGCCAAAGAAGGAGAGGGAGACAGATGAAGATACCCAAAAGCACAGCAAAGATAGAAAAGCTAATTGAGTTTTACTATGCCAGCCCTGCTTACCTGCGGGTCACAGGCAAGACACAGCTAGAGTATGAGCGATGCCTGACTAAGGCTATGCAGACAACAGTCAAGCACAAGACTAAGCTTGCTAACATCCGTATCTGTGACCTGACCGCTGGGATGTTAGCTACAGCCTACGAGAAATGGGTGGCATCCTATGGTATACGCCAAGCTAACTACACAAAGTCAGCACTGTCAGTAGCTTGGCGCTATGGCATGACCAAGGATATCATGATCCATAACCCTGTAGCTGTTATCAAGACTATCGCCACTAAGCCACGTAAGGTTAAGTGGGAGAGGTCAGACATCAAATCTTTCCTGACCGTTGCATATAGCAAGTGGGAATATCGAAGCTTAGGGTTGCTGGTTCATATGTCATATGACTGGGGCCAGCGAGTAGGTGACATGAGGATGCTGAAGTGGGAAAGCCTAGACCTTGATCAGTGCCGCATGGACTTGACACAATCTAAGCGAGGTGCTGATGTGCATCTACCTATCAGTCAGAACCTATGCCAAATGTTACGCACACAAAAAGAGGAGTTCGGGTTCCAGGATTTTGTTGCGCCTAAGATTTCTATCAACAAGGGCTTGATCAGACCTTACCTGATTAATGAAATATCTAACAATATCAATGCAGTATTGGACGAAGCTAATCTATCACGTGAACTTACAGCTATGGATTTGAGACGCACAGCAGTGACAGAAATGATGGAAGCAGGTGTAGACTTAGTTGGTATTATGCAGGTGACGGGACATGCTAGTCCGACATCACTGGCCCCATACATGGTCAACACATTCAGCGGTGCGTCTAAGGCACTATCAGCAAGAGGTAATGAAGATGAGCATTCGTAGCTATAACCTCTATCTCCGACACCCAAAAGGTTGTTATGTTTACTTCATGTCTCCTGACGGAGAAGATGTTATAACAAAGATAGGAATAAGTAGAGACCCGTTTAAGAGGAGAGAGGCATTACAGTGTGCTAATAGCAAACGTATAATTCTACATACCTTCTTTGGGCCTTGGTCTGAGAAAGATGCAAGAGGTATAGAAAAAGAAATACATGAAAAGCTTGCTAAAAAGAGAATAAGGGGTGAGTGGTATAGTATAGACTATAGAGTTTGTTGGCAGTTCTTTAACATTAAAGAGTGTAGTTACATGCAGGGGGTGAATGAAGATGAGCATTCGTAGATATGTAGAGACAGTAGAGATCAAGGATGGCGAGAGCCGCCGCATGAACTGTCCATCTTGCTTTGCTAAGAACACCTTCACGATCACCAAAGAGATGGGTGAGATCAAGTATAACTGCTACAAGCTAGACTGTTCAGCCAAGGGCTTTTATCACGGCAACCTTACAGCCATAGAAGTGCAGCACTTACTGAAGAAGCGGCCCAAAGCTAAGGCCAAGGAGGTAGAGACTATGGAGATACCTGAGTATGTTGTGCAGCCCAGCGCAGAGCATGATAAGTTTCACAGGTTTGTTAGCCGCTGGGGTATCGCCTCAAGAGGCCTGATGTATGACGTGAAGGATGAACGTGTTGTGTTCCCCATCCACTTCAAGGGCCGCATCATCGACGCTAATGGCAGGGCTGTAGGTGGTAAGATACCTAAGTGGTATCGCTACTCAGGCAAGGCAGACTATTACCTTGTGGGATCGGGTAGCACCATCGTTGTGGTAGAGGATTGTGTGTCAGCTATAGTGGCCCACCAAGAGTTGCCAAATGTTACAGCTATGGCAATCCTGGGGACATCCCTGACGCCTAACCACATGGCTAAGATTGGTGAGTATAGCAAAGTTATCGTGGCACTAGATCCAGATGCAGCACACAAGACCTTGCAGTTCAGCAGAGAGATCAACCTATGGACAGGCGCTAAAGCTACGGCATTTAGGCTTGACGATGATATCAAGTATCGCTTAGACGATGACATGGAGAGACTGAAGAGGATAACAGATGTCATACCATATACCTAAGAAACCTAGCCAAGAATTGTTAGATCATCTAATGGCTAACTACACATACGACAGAGATAAGGGTCAGGTATTTAACAATAGAATGGGTAAACCTGCTTTAGGGTTAACAAATAAGGGTTATCAGTATGTTGTATCATACCTTAATAATAAACATCTCGTCCATAGGGCGCACCACGTTGTTTGGTTCTTTGAGTATGGTGAATGGCCTACTTCTTGTATGGATCACATAGACGGTGTTAAGACTAACAACCACTATACTAACTTACGGTTAGTCACCAACAGAGAGAATACACAGGCTTATTACAAGAGTCAGAAGACGAGCAGTCCTTATCAAGGTGTGTATTGGAGAAAAGATAGAAAAAAGTTTTATGTCCATATTATGGTTAAAAACAAACAAACTCACATAGGTGCCTTCACCTGCGAATTAGAAGCAGCAAGAGCTTATGACAAAGCCTTGGTAGGACTAGGCCTTAAACCCGTCAACGTAGAAATTATGAAGGAGTTACAGAATGACTAACCAGATCACAGCTACATACATCGACCACATGGGCAGTGACCTGTCCGTAGTTAACGCAGCACGAGTATCCTTTGGTAAGAAGAGTGATTGGGAGTTCTCTGCACTAAGAGAAGGCTTACTTGAGAGAGATGCCAAGCTCATCAACTACCTAGCCAAGCATAAGCACATCAGCCCCTTCGGTCACGCCTTTGCAAGCTTCCACGTCAAGGCACCTATCTTCGTAGCACGTCAGCTAGTGAAGCATAAGTTCCTGCGATGGAATGAGATCAGTCGTAGGTACGTGGATGATAAGCCTGAGTTCTATGTTCCTGACGTGTGGCGTGGGCGTAGTGAGGATAAGAAGCAAGGGTCTAGTGATGAAGTAGTGGACATGTTATACTGGATAGTTGCAGACCCTGAACTTTCTATTGAGGGCCATACAGAGTATGATAATGTAAGTGATACACCTAGTAGGTGGTCATCTTATGTAAATGCTAGGGCATTAGACCTTTATAATGCTATGCTTAATAGCGATGTCGCCCCTGAGATGGCACGTATGGTGTTGCCAACCTCGCAGCTAACTGAGTGGTACTGGTCTGGTAGCCTTGATGCCTTTGCTGACATGTGCCGCCTACGCTGCAAGGAAGACACTCAGTATGAGAGCCGTGTGTTAGCTGACCAGATCAGTGAGAAGATGTCAGAACTATTCCCAGTAAGCTGGGATGCTCTAATGAGCAATTCGTGACGATCCTAATAGACAAATGGAGAAACGGAATGAGTTGGCACTATCAACTAATGAAGCACACAGAGCCTGACGATGAGGTCTGGTATGCAGTGCATAAGAACTACTACTACTACAGTTCAGATAGCTACACTGCAGAACCCGTAAGCATCCAGAGCGAGGACAAAGAAGACATCAAGTGGATGCTAGAACACATGCTAGGCGACATTGAGAAACACGGAGTGAAAGACTATGAGTGACTACAGAGTAGACGTAGCAACTAAGGAAGAGTGGGCTGAACGAGCATGGAATGCAGAAGACAAACTCTCCTTACTTTTAGATAACCTCATTACATTGAAGGCTAGACTGAAGAAGTGGGACAACCAAGATTACGTGTATTCATACGTCAACGCTATGCTACAAGAGATAGAGGAGTACCACTAATGTTTACCGTAGAGTTTGAGTCTGATGCTTCCATCATTACTACACTAGACGAGCGTGATAAATTTGAAGACGTTGAAGTAATTCTGGCAGATGATGGCTCTGTTTACATGAGACAGTTTGACAATTCTTTAGAGGAGTATCAGATGCTCTTCATGTCATACCAACAGGTGCTAGACATATTTGCTGCACTAAGCAGTAAAGAAGGCGCTTACTATGCAACACCCAAGGACACAAAATGAATGTAGCGATGTTTCTAAATGGTGCAGCTTTTATGTATCTCTTAGGTGTGGTACTACTGTATTCCATTACAGAGCCAGAGGATGAGAATGAAGACCCTTATGCCGCTGACAAGTTTTCGCTGATGTGGCCTTGGGTGGCTGTAATGACTATTATATACTGGGTTCGGGGAGAGAACGACGATGACGATGGAACTAGCACTGATTAAGACGCTCCTAAAGCGTGACTTCTATGACCAACACAAGGGTATCAGATGCCCAGATAAGATCTTCACTAAGGACATCCGTAAGATCAAGCAGACACTAGATCATGCTATGAACAACTACGATGGCGACCTCAACATGGCTGACCTAGAAGCGCTGTTCTACGCACAGAACCAGACCATGACTACAGCTACAAAGACTGCATACGGTGATCTATTCCGTAAGATGGATAAAGCTGATGTAGTCAAAGAAGAGATTGCAGACACAGTGCTAGGGCAATTGTTCCAGCAGTATGTAGGCGATCTTGTAGCTAACCTAGGCTTTGACTTCGTTAACGGGTCACAGACATCCTTGGAGCCTCTACGCCGCATCTTGGATGACTACAAAGATGACTTCACACCCAATGTTAAGATCACATGGGAAGACATCTCTATTGACCGTCTGCTTGAGGCTAACGATCTACAGACACAGTGGAAGTTTAACATCCCTAGTCTACAGCGTAAGGTCGAGGGTGTTAGTGGGGGTCACCTACTTCTGGTTGGCGCACGTCCCAACACAGGTAAGACATCCTTCCATGCATCACTGATTGCTGGGCCTGGGGGTTGGGCGCATCAAGGAGCCAAGTGCGTAGTCTTGTGTAACGAGGAGGCATATGAGCGTGTAGGCGCACGTTACTTGAGTGCTGCTGCTGGTATGACTATGGAAGAGGTTAAGGGTAACGTGACGCTGGCCCGTTCACGCTATGAGCCAGTACGTAAGAACATCCGTATTAAGGACAGCACAAACAAAGACATGCAGTGGGTTGAATCCCTAGTGAAGCAAGAACGTCCTGACATCCTGATCCTAGACATGGGTGACAAGTTTGCATCTAAGACCAGTGACAAGTCAGACGTATACCTCAAGGATGCAGCCATCTATGCACGTAACATCGCTAAGCAGTACAGTTGCTGCGTAGTCTGGATGTCACAGCTAAGTGCGGTAGCAGAAGGTAAGGTCATTGTGGATCAGTCCATGATGGAAGGCTCCAAGACAGGTAAGGCTGCTGAAGCTGACCTGATGGTCTTGATCAGTAAGAACCCTGTAGTCGAAGGTGCAGACGAGCAAGACACTCAGCGACACTTGAACATCGCTAAGAACAAGCTTAAAGGTGGCTGGCATGGTGTGGTACACTGTGAGTTGGATGGTGGGCGCAGCCTATATAGCGCATAGAGGAGAGATGGATGAGACTGGTATTAGACGTTGAGAACACTACACAAATGCGTAACGACAAGTGGCACCTTGATCCGTATGAGGAGGGTAACTTCCTTGTGCAGGTTGGGATGCAGAATGCGGATAATGCCGAAGAGACATTCATTGTTAACATTGATCACGTAGAAGCTAAGGATACCAGTGGCGCTGGGCGTAAGCTTATCCAAGATATCCTAGATATGACTACGCTTCTGATCATGCATAATGCCCAGCACGATCTTATGTGGTTGTGGGAGTGTGGCTTTACATATGACTGTGACATATATGACACAATGTTAGCGGAATACATCTTACTGCGAGGCCAGAAGGATAGCCTTAGCCTAGACGGATGCGCCCAGCGCAGACAGCTAACTTCGCAAAAGGATGACACTCTCAAGAAGTACTTCAAGGATGGTTACAACACCAACGAGATCCCACTGAAAGAGCTTACGTTCTATCTTCAAGCTGACTTAGATACGACACGAGAACTGTTTCACGCTATTGAGGCAGACTATAGTGAGCCAGAGGCGCAGTCGTTAGCCAAGGTTAAGGCAGTTACGTTTGACACATGTAAGACGCTTACACGTATGTATATGGCAGGTTTCAAGGTGGATCGTGTTGCCCTTGATGCAGTGCGTAAAGAGTTTGAGCAAGAGAAGGCAGACATCGAAGACAGACTGCAACACAAGGTGCGTGAGATCATGGGCGACACACCTATAAACCTCAACTCACCAGAGCAGATGTCTCAGGTAGTTTTCTCTCGTAAGATCAACAACAAGAAAGAGTGGGCTACTCTATTCGAGTATGCCAATGATAAGAAAGAGTTCACACAGGCTGTAGAGGCTAACAGCACTCTGATCCGCCGCACTAAAGCTTTCACCTGCCCTGAATGTAAGGGTCAAGGTAAGGTGTTTAAGATAAAGAAGGATGGCACAAAGTTTTCCCGTCCAAACAAGTGCAAGGACTGCGATGCTCGTGGTTATCAACTAAAAGAGACAAATATATTAGCTGGACTAGCATTTGCTGCACCTACAAAGAAGTGGGTCAGCGCCAATGGTTTCAGCACAGGAAAGGATAACCTAGATGTACTCATTGGTACGGCTAAGACAAAGGGCATGGAAGAAGCGATCAGCTTTCTTACTGACCTCAAGCGTCTGTCTGCTGTTAGCAGCTACCTATCTTCATTCGTCGAAGGCATTGACACCTTCACCAAGAAAGATGGCTACTTACACGTAGGTCTAACACAGCACATTACTGCTACTGGCCGCTTCAGTGGTCGTAACCCTAACATGCAGAACATGCCTCGTGGCGGCACATTCCCTGTTAAGCGTGTGTTCATATCACGCTGGGAGGGCGGTCACATCCTAGAGGCAGACTTTGCACAGCTAGAGTTTCGTACTGCTGCATACCTATCGCAAGACCCTGTAGCTATTGCAGAGATTGCAAACGGCTTTGATGTTCACAGCTACACTGCACAGGTTATCACAGATGCTGGACAGCCTACTACACGTCAGCAAGCTAAGGAGCATACCTTCGCACCCCTCTTCGGGGCTACAGGGTACGGCAGAAGTAAGGCAGAAGAGGCATACTACATCCACTTCAACGAGAAGTATGAAGGTGTAGCTGCTTGGCACAAGAGCTTGGCAGATGAAGCAGTACGCTTCAACAAGATTACCAGTAAGTCTGGGCGGCAATACGCTTTCCCAGATGTTAAACGTAACCAGCGTGGCGGTGTATCACACTTCACTATGATCAAGAACTACCCAGTACAGGGCTTTGCTACTGGTGATGTGGTTCCTGTCGTGCTGATAGAATTGGAGAAACGGTTAAGTGGTCTACAATCCTGCCTTGTTAATACAGTGCATGACTCAACAGTTGTAGATACTCACCCAGAGGAGAAGGAAATCGTGCTACAAATCATTGACGATATGAACGAAGAACTAAACGACCTCATAGAGAAAGCCTATGGTGTTGTAATGAACGTGCCACTACTACTTGAGTCAAAGATTGGGCCTAATTGGCTTGACGTAAAAGACGCTTGATGGTATAACTTAGTCTCTTTAACACAAATCTCATGGAGAATAAAATGAGTACAGAACTAACAGTAGCCGCAGATCGTGGTAAGTCTCTCGCAGAGTTGATGGGTGTATCAGAATCTTCTGGTAAACAGAATGGCCCATCTATTGCACGTATCAACGTAGTCAGCACCGCACTCAAGGGTGAGATTGACGTAGGTGGTAAGAAGATCAAGACAGACGTTATCCCTGTAGGGTCTTACAAGATCACAATGGGTGACGATGTTATCTATTCAGAGAGCATCTCTATTCGTGTCTTCGCCCAGCGCCAACAGTGGCAACGCTGGAACTCTGGAACTAACGAGATGGAAAAGTCTGTCATGGGCAACAATCTCAATGGTGATATGCAGGACAGCATTGGTGGCTTCAACCTGGGACGTCCAAGTGGTTACATCGAAGACTTCAACGCTTTGTCTGATGCAGTTAAAGAAGTTATGCGCTCTGTTAAGCGTGTAAAGATGTATATGGGTGTAGTCACTATCGCTGAGCCTAAGAACGAAAAGGGTGAAGACATCTCTGGTAAGTACGAGAACTTGCCATTCGTAATGGATGTTAAGAACCGTGACAGCTTGAAGGCTATTGATGCTTCACTTGCTGTTCTTGCTCGTAAGAACCTGCTTCCAATCATGGCTACACTTACCTTGACTGGTGAAGAGGCTAGCATCCCAACAGGTGCTACTTATGGTATCATCAAGTCTGCTGTAGGTGAGACGGTTGAACTGTCTGACGGAGACAATGAGACGCTTAAAGACTTCTTGGGCTTCATTGAGTACAGCAACGGTAAGATCATGGATATGCACCATGAACGCTCTGACCGTAGCATGAGTGCTGAAGATGCCGCTCTTGTTGGTTCTATCATTGATGTGGACGCAGACTAATGAATCACCCTGCAGAACTAGCAATCTTTACATTCTTGCAAAGAGCTATGGCGGGTGAGACTACAATGACAGAGGAGGTGGCTGATAAGGTCGCCTCCGACGTTAAGGCAGCGTTGTTTAAGCAGTTTGATAGTGGTCCTCGTGACGCATTCCGCTTACGCATGTCTAACATTGGTCGCCCTAAGTGCCAGCTATGGTATGACAAGAATGAACCAGAGGGTAAGACACCTTTCCCGCCACACTTCCTGATGAACATGATCCTCGGTGACATTGTTGAAGCAGTGTTCAAAGGTATTATGAGAGCAGCAAATGTGGAGTTTACAGACAACGATTACGTCACACTCAAGTTAGCTAACGGTAAAGAAATCCGTGGTGAGTATGACATGATCTTGGATGGTAAGGTGGATGACGTTAAGTCTGCGTCTCCGTGGTCTTATCAAAACAAGTTTGCATCCTTTGAGGCCTTAGCTACAGGTGACAGCTTCGGCTACATCCCACAGCTTGTAGGGTATGCAGAGGGCGCAGGTAAAGAGGTTGGCGGCTGGTGGGTAGTCAACAAAGCTAATGGCGAGTTTAAGTACGTTGCTGCTGATGGCGTAGACAAAGAGGCTGTTCTGAAACAGATTGAAGAGCTTACAGATTACATCGACAACGACGAGCCATTTGAGCGTTGCTTTGAGCCTATCAAAGAGACGTTCTATCGCAAAGAGACGGGCAATACAAAGCTGGGTGTCGAGTGTGGTTTCTGTGCCTTCAAACACAAATGTTGGCCTACACTACAGACCATACCATCGCCAAACTCTAAGGCTAAAAACCCACCTATGGTAGACTACATCTACTTGGCGGAAGATACCTAATGGCTAGAAGAGCAAGACATATATCTAGTAGCTATCGCAGCGGCCTTGAAGATGAGGCCGTTGCGTTTTTGTCAGAGAGACAGTTAGAAGTTAAATATGAGCTTCTAAAGATTGAATGGGAGGATCTTAGATACAGAACTTATACACCAGACTTCGAGTTAGATAATGGTATCTTAATTGAAACCAAAGGCTACTTCGACGCTGATGACCGCCGTAAACATTTAGCAGTCAAGGAGCAGCACCCAGAGTTAGATATCCGCTTCGTGTTCTGGAATGCTAAAGCACCTCTCAATAAGGGCGCTAAGTCTAGATACTTTGAGTGGTGTGAGAAGCATGGGTATAAGTGGTCACATAGGGTAATCCCTGAGAGTTGGTTGACAGAGCCAGGATCACGCTGTAATACAAGTAAGATTCTGCTAAAGACAAAAAGGAAGACCTAATGGGCTATACCCTTAAAGAGGATGAAGTAGCTATCATCATCAAGCCAGAGTACGGTGAGGATGGTGAGTGGAACAATATCATCAGTACAGGCATAGTTATCTCTCAAGAAGTTCCAAATGGTATGGCTGGCGCAGAGATGCTACAGGCAGCTATGCTTATGTCGGCTGCATTTATGTATAACGACGAGTACCCAGACTTCATTGAAGAGCTATACCCAGCTATGACTGAGATTGCTAAGCATCTATTCCCAGATCAATATGAAGAGGTTATGGCTGATATGGAAGAAGATACAAAGCCTGTGTACAAAAAGGAAGGTAATGTCCTGACTTTGAATGCTAAAACAAAAACAGTAGGTTCAGCATGAGTGAATATGATCCAGTAGAACGCCCAGCGCACTATAACTCTGGTGGAATAGAGTGTATTGAGTATATCAAGCAAGTGCTGGGACTAGATGGTTTCATTGCTTACTGTCACGGTAACTTGATTAAGTATCAACATCGTTACAAATACAAGCAGAAGCCTTTAGAGGATATGCATAAGGCGGCATACTACCTGCGTAAGATGAACGAAGCATTACAGGAGAAAGAAGCATTACAGGAGAAAGAAGGATGAGCCAGAAAAAGTTTAATGTCATGTTTGTTTTGAAGGTGGATAAGTCTAACAATATCCTGTCTTCGTATGAAGATGCACACGAGTCTGATATACACGATCTGATTACAGATGTTATGTATGATGTAGATGATGTAGAGATTGATAATCTGATAGTGAAGGAGAGACTATGATTAGCGGAGAAGATTTGAAGGCAATGGGTTACTTTGATATGTTTGAGAACCAAGAAGCCTCAAAAGACCAGATGCAGTTCTATAGTGACTGGGCAGAGACACTTGTTATGACAGAAGGTACTGACAGGCTATTTGAGAACGTCTTAGGTCTTGTAGGAGAGGCTGGTGAGGTAGCTGAGAAAGTAAAGAAAGTTTATAGGGATAAGACTAGATTTACTAATGAAGACATTCTAAATGAGTTAGGCGATGTATTGTACTACCTGACAGTTACCTCTCACATCTTTGGTGGTAGCTTGAAGAGAGTAGCAGAGCTTAATATGGAAAAACTGAATGGCCGCAAAGAACGTGGCACACTTAAAGGAAGCGGAGACAAGCGATGACTAAGAACTACCAAGAGTTTTCTACTCGTGCCAATGTGGTGACACGGCGTACATATAACCGCCCTAAAGAGGATGGCACCTTCGAGACATGGGGTGAGACAGTAGATCGTGTAGTTGATCACCAGAAGTGGCTCTGGGAACGTGCCAAGGGCAGCACCCTAGACATGCTAGAGACCGACGAACTTAATAAGCTACGTACCCTTATGATGGAGCGTAAAGCTACTGTATCAGGCCGTACACTGTGGCTGGGCGGTACACAGGTGTCTAAGACACGAGAAGCATCACAGTTCAATTGTTCCTTTGGCCGTGTAGAGACTGTACACGATATCGTAGATGCTATGTGGTTGTTGCTTCAAGGGTGTGGTGTAGGCTTCGAGCCTGTTGTCGGTACACTCAATGGCTTCGCTAAGAAGTTAGACGTGAAGATCATTCGCTCTGCTAAGGTCTTGGGTGAAACTAAGGGCTGTCCTAGCAACCAGTCATGGACATCCGTAGATGAAGACGGCAAGAAGACATACCACCTAAAGATTGGTGATAGTGCTGAAGCTTGGGCTAAGTCAGCAGGTAAACTCTTTGCTATGAAGGATGCTGTAGATGTACTGGTCTTGGACTTTACGGAAGTACGTGCAGCAGGTGAACGCCTCAAGGGTTACGGTTGGATTAGCTCAGGCGATGCCACTGTTACTGTAGCATTCCAACGCATCTGTGACTTGATGAATGATCGTGCTGGTCAGCTTCTTACACGTATCGACATCCTTGATGTGCTTAACCACTTGGGTACTACACTATCCTCTCGTCGTTCTGCTGAGATTGCTTTGATGCCAGTGTCTGACCCTGAAGTAGACGCCTTCATCTCAGCTAAGAAAGACTTCTGGTTGCACGGTAATGAGCATCGTCAGCAGTCCAACAACTCTATTGTCTTCCATAAGAAGCCAACCAAGTGGGAGCTTAGCTACATCTTCGACAAGATGGTTGAGGCTGGTGGGTCTGAGCCTGGGTTCATTAACGCAGAAAGTGCAAAGAAGAGAGCGCCACACTTTAAAGGTGTAAATCCTTGCGCTGAGATTTTGCTCGGAAATAAGAGTTTTTGCAACCTTGTCGAGGTAGATTGGGGTAAGTTCCTCACTGACTTTGGTGGACTACAAGAAGCTATTGAGATCGTAGCTCGTGCTAACTACCGTCAGACATGTGTGAACCTAGATGATGGTGTGTTGCAGCGTTCTTGGCACGAGCTTAACGAGTTCCTCCGTCTCTGTGGTGTAGGTGCTACAGGTATTGTTAAGTTCTTGGATCACCACACAGGTGTAAGCAACATCGAAGCTATGCTACAGGCACTACGTTCTTCTGCTAAGAAGGGTGCCAACTCTATGGCTGACGAGCTGGGCTTGCCTCGTGCTAAGCTGGTCACTACAGTCAAGCCTTCTGGTACACTGTCTAAGATCATGGACACTACTGAGGGTGTACACAAGCCACTAGGTAAGTATCTCTTCAACAACGTGACGTTCTCTAAGCATGACGAGATCATCCCTACACTGGTAGCTGCTGGCTACAAGGTGATCGACAAGCCCTTCGAGATTGACAGTGTGTTGGTTACATTCCCTGTAGCCTACGAGGATGTTAAGTTTGATGTAGTAGACGGCAAGCATGTTAACCTTGAGTCAGCCATTGGTCAGCTTGATCGTTACAAGTTGATGATGGATCACTACGTAGATCACAACTGTTCTGTCACTATCAGCTACGACACTGGTGAGGTTCCTGTCATCATTGACTGGATCTTGGACAACTGGGATACATATGTGGGTGTGTCATTCATCTATCGTAATGACCCAACTAAGACAGCAGAAGACTTGGGTTATGCCTACTTGCCACAGGAGGTCGTATCTGAGGAAGTGTATCGTGCGTATGCTAACACGTTGATGCCAGTAGACTTGACTAACTTGGCCTCTACAGATGATCTGTCTGACGAAGCTTGTGCCACAGGTGCTTGCCCTATCCGTTAACTCTAACCACCTGAGCATGTGTCTAAACTGCTTACACACCTGAAGGAGGTGACACAGTGACATTCATCGTCATTACACAAGACAACTGCTCATACTGCGATAAGGCTAAGGCGTTAATGGTAGAGAACAAGATGTACTCAGTAACCTACAACATCCGTAGTTCTAAGTGGCTTAAAGACTTGCTAGGCAAGGCAGAGCTTACAACTGTACCACAAATCTGGAACTCACAGGGTGAGTACATTGGTGGTTATGAGGAACTTGACAAGTATATCAAGAGCCTATAGTCTTCACCCAAACCCTTCCTTAGCTCAACAGGATAGAGCAAGTCACTTCTAATGACTAGGTTACAGGTTCGAGTCCTGTAGGGAGGACCAATATGTCAGTGCAGGTTTGCCGACAACAACAGCTACCCTAGGCGTCAGTGGCGCAGTTGTTGAGGGGGTTCAATTCCCCTGACTGACACCATAACAAAAAAGGAAACTGCATGTCAGCTTATAGAAAACCATTTAGTAATGCCTTATACAAAGCATACGACGAACCTGCTCGTGCGGCTTTGGTAGGTCACCTAGAGGCTAATGGGCATACTATTGTAAGCAACGAAGAGAATTACAATGTAGATGTAGTATCACAGAAGAATGGATTAACCTACTTCAATGAAGTTGAAGTTAAAACAGGGTGGACAGGTGATTGGAATACAAACTGGAAAGAGATCCGACTACCAGAGCGAAAGCAACGATTGCTAGACAAGCACAAGAGTGTAGACGGTGTTCTAAACTTCTACATCTTCCGCCCTGACTTCAAACAGGCATGGCGCATTAAGGACACCCTTCTAACTAAAGAGAGTCTAAAAGAAGCTCTAGGTAGATACATCCAGAAGGGTGAGTTGTTTTTCCATATCCCATATACATCAGCAGAGTTAGTAAAGCTATGAACGATAGTGAACCACCAAAGAAGACTACACGCTCACGCCGTAAGACTACATACAAAGGGGCGGCATCTAAGCCTGTGTCAGGTATTGTACCTAAGACGGTAAACCAAGGGAAGCTTATCCAAGCTATCAACACAAGCCAGCAAGTGCTTATCCTTGGCCCTGCGGGTACTGGTAAGACCTACGTCACAGCTACATGTGCTGCCGATCTGTATACTCTCAAAGAGATCGACAAGATCGTTATCACACGGCCTCACGTAGCTGTAGGTAAAGACATTGGGTTCTTGCCCGGTACTCTTGAAGAGAAAGCACAGCCTTGGGCCTTACCTGTGTTGGACGTTCTGGTAAAGCATCTAGGTCGTGGTGCAGTAGATACAGCACTAAAGGCTGGCAACATCGAAGTAGCTACACTTGCACTCATGCGTGGTCGTAGCTTTGATAATGCTTTCATCATTGTAGACGAAGCCCAGAACATCGAAGTAGCAGAGATTAAAATGCTGTTGACTCGTGTAGGCGAAGGTAGTACAATCGTTATGAACGGGGACATTCAACAGTCCGATCTTAAAGGTACGTCTGGTCTCGCCAAGGTCATTCATCTCTCTAAGAAGCACTTGTTGGATGTTCCTGTCATTGAGTTTGGTGTGGATGACATTGTGCGTAGTGGTATCTGTGCTGAGTGGGTTAAGGTGTTTATGAAAGAAGGTCTATGAGTATAGAAGAAGAAGCAGCAGTGTTCAGGAAGTCTTATGGTGATATCTTTTCTGAAGCCTTGCTGGAAGCCGCTGCTAATCTAGAGAAGTACTACACAGATAATCTATATGTGTCAGAAGAGCGGATCAATGCACTAGAGCGACTAACAGAGTCGATCATGTGGGCAAAGAAAGCAGCAGACACACACGGTGTTAAGTAATAAAAAAAGGGGAGCTTAGCGGCTCCCCTCTTCTTTTGTTTTACCAGTCTGTCTGGGCTTTGTAGTATTCTACGTATTGCATGTAGGCTGCTAGTTCTAAGTATGACATATCTTTGATTGTACCGTCAAAGCCCTCCTCTTCTCGCAGAAACTTCAGTGCAGCTTGTTTTGGTGCTTTAGGTACAGCCAAAGCTTTAAGCCTGATAGTTTGAATGTGAGATTCCGTAGGAGCATTCTCAAGGTATGTCTTCATCTGTGTAGCAGCTTCCTTTAGTCTAGCAGTCATTACTACTCTCTGCTTATCCTCTGGTAGAGCTTGGAAGTCAGGATTAGATAACATCTCTTGTGCATAACGATTAACCGTTGGTGCAATATACTCGTTGTAGGCACGATCATATGCAGCAATCTGTGTACGCTTGTTAGCTGTATAGCGTGGCATGTCCATCATATCGTAAAGCTCTTCACCAGGGGTACGACCTTCTTGGATCTTAATACCCAGCATAGACAAGAAAGGGTTAGGATCTCTCAGATCACCCTCACGAGTAGCTACACGTAGTGTATCACCTGTGATAGTCTCTGTCTCACCAATCAGAAGTTCAATGATGTTGTCTACGTACTTGGTTGCACTCTGAGCAATGACAGCACCACCTTCAGCCTGTCTCACATCTTTAGCTGCATCATTGTTAACCATGAGGCCAACCATCTTGTTTGCTGCATCCAAAGGTCTTGTGAAACCTGCTACAAAGTTACCAGACTTCATAGCTAGGCCATCAAGCATAGCAGCACCCTTGTCACCATCTTCACTGAAGATAGCTTCGCCCAGCGCACGAATGTCATTCTTAAACTCTACATCAGATGCAAGCTGACCAACAGCCAACTGCTCAAGTGTAGACATCCAGACTTCGTTGTTTACTGGCTTGCCTTCACGCTTATCATTGAGAAGTCTACCAGCAGATAGGAACAGAGACATAGGGAAAGTGTTCTGAGCGTTAACAATAGTATCACCTACTTTAACGTCAAAGATGCTAAGGTTATCCTTTTGACGCTCCTTGTCGTAGTCCATAGCTAGATACATGAATGTAAGACCTACAGCGCTTCTAGACAACGCCTCTACGTCAGACACTTCAATAGGCTTACCATTCACTACCTGACGCTTAATAGCCCCAGCGTAGCCAAGCATACCACCCGCTGTCCACTGGTATGTGGATGCTAGTACGTTGTTGAAGAACCTGCCAAACGGCAAGAGTGTACCCAAGAGAGGCGCACGAGAGATAGACTCTACAGTTGTAGCTACACCCTCAACCAAAGAGTTTTGACCTGTTGTATAGTCTTTAGAGAAGACCGACTTCTGAGTAGCATCCAATGTTTTACCTAAGATGTCATCATCAATAAGTTCCATCTTACCACCACGCAATACAGCATCTAGAGGCATGTCATGCTTCAGACGCATCTGCTTATCCATCTCTGACATAAACATGACAGACTTAGACCAAGTGTCCTGCGCTCTTACACCAGCAATAATAGAAGAACCTTCTGCAAGAGATTCCAAGCTCTTAAAGATAGGGTTGCTAGGATCAATACCATAACGCTCAGCATTAACGTCTACACCACCTGTAAGAGATTCATATAGAGTCTTACGAACATTGTCATAATCTTCTAGGATCTTCATGTAGGCTTCTTTGGTGGAGTGAGGGTCAGCAAGATAGCGAAGCTTTTGTGTAACCATATCTTTGTACACAGCAGCTTTTCTCAGGCTCTCTTTACCTGCAGCGGTCTTGCTACCACCTTTAATGAGGCCAGCAACCAAGAACTGACTACCTGTCAGCACTTCTGCGATAGCTGTACCACCATAGAATTGAGTAAAGCCCAATACGTTTACTGCAGATGTAGCAGGGCTGGATACAAGCATACGTCTCCAGAGACCCTGCATGTAGCGACCATAGTCAGCTTTATCAGGCAAGGCTTCCATAGCCTCTTCTGTTTGTTGCTGCAAGATCTGCTCACCTCTGTATACACCGCCATCAATAGTTCTACGTACTTGAGACATTACATTAAGAAGCTGGCCACCTTTGCTAACTTCTACAGCAATAAGATCACGAAGGTTTGTAGCTACTTGTGTTGTGTCTCCAAGGGAAATACCAAGAGATTTAATCTCCTTGTTGATGCTATCAAGCTCTTTAGGTGCCATATACTTCACAAGGTTAGTCATTAGGTCTGTGACCCGCATGTCTTGTGGTAGTTGTACACCCTTGTCTCTGTAGATAGCTACGAGACCGCTCTTCTCATCTGCACCAAACATGATGTCTTTAATAAGGTCTACAGCAGTAGGTACATCGTCATAGACAGCCTTACCACGAGCTACTTTCTCTTTCCAAGATTTAGCTGCTTTAAGTACTGCATCAGTAGCTTGCTTAGTTTCAGTCTTGTCTAGAGCTAGGTTAATAGTCCTAGTCATCTCACCCTTCATCTTACCAATATCAATATCAGCAGCAATGTCAGATACGTTAGACTTAATAGGAAGGTTCATACCTGCAAGTTGGAATGTACCACCAACACCACCAAGCAATGACGAGAAGCCTGTCTGAAGGAGGCTATACTCTTCTTGTACACCTACATCCATCATTGTGTTTTGGATCTGTACATCGTTCATTGCAGCTACTGCACCATCAAGTGCAATAGTGTTGATGATAGAACCTTTAGTTGCAGACGTAATACGGTCTTTCATAAAGTCAGACTCTGCCCGGCGCTTAATGGTATACTCAAAGAGATCAGCTTCACGTTTAGCTGCTTCCTTGATAAGAGCCTTACGAGCAGGTCCACGAATGCCACGCTTAACAAGCTGAGATGTAGCACCTGATACCGCTGCATCTACAGCAGCCTGTTGTGCGGTCTTGTTGAGACCTTTCTTGAGAGCCTCTTCACCAGCCTGTCTAGCCAAACCTTTTACTAACTCTTTACCTGCTGCACCTACGCCTACAGCACCAGCTTTAGCCCAACCACCAGTAAGCAAACCAAGGTAGTTTGTAGGGTCAGCAACAGCAGCAAAGATATAGTCTTTCACGCCATCTACAGCACCCATGACACCATCGTTGACAAAGACGTTGCCTAAGCGGTCATACAATTCAAAAGCTTCACCTGCTGTGGCTCTTTTAGTTTCATCAGCATTCTTGATACGACGAGCTTCACCAATAGTACTTGCAGTGTTTGTGTTAAACCAGCGCATAGTGTCTACAAAGGATTCCATGACTTCTTCGTCTGTACCTTTAACGCCATCCGTACCATACTTCTGACCCATATAGCTACGGATTACACCAATGTTTTCTGTACGTAGAAGGTCATCCTTCTTTAGCTTATCTGTACGGTTGTTTACTACACCTTCGTAAGGACGTGTTGTAGCTTGTGCTGTACGAGTGGGTTGCTCTGATGCAACTTTAGTACCACTCATAAGTTTATTGAAAAAGTCATCTTCTTCTACGGGCTTTGTATCTTCTACAGGCTTAACCTCAGTAGGCTCTACAACTCTAGTACCACCCATGAGTTTATTGAAAAAGTCTTGATCTTCAGCCATTACTCTGTACCGCCTTTTGCTGCTCTGCCACGAATGACACGCTGTAGTTCTGCCTTCACTGCATCTTCGCCAAACTTAGCCTGTACTTCCATGATAAACTTAGTTAGTTCCTCTTGGCTTACTTCAGATGTGGGGCGTGAGAGCATCTCAGCTATACGTGTAGCACCTTCTGTAAGCTCACGGCGATTAACTTCATTAGAAACTCTTTGGTCTCGTGCAGCATTAGCTCTACGCTCAGGTGTTTGAGGCAGTGCTTGTAGCTCTTTTTCAACCATAGTACGTGTCTTAGGCTTTAGTGCTTCAAGCATTTTAGGAAGGTTCAACTCTGTTGCACCAATCTGTGTAGGCTGATACCCTCTAGGAGTCGGACGCTCAGACCAAGCTTTAAGATCTTTTTCCAAGGCATTTCTTGCAGCAACACTAAGGCCTTCAATGACACTAGGTAGATTTAACTCTGTTGCACCAATTTGAACAGGGATGTAACCATCTGGCATAGACTTAGACTCTGTAGAGAGCCTGTCAGACTCAGCCCCTACTCGTCCTAGGCGTGATTGCTCCATTCTATCTAAGTTTGTATCAGAAGCAGTTTCAGGCATATCTTCAGAAATGTTTTCACCCTCTCGTAAGCCTAAGTCTTGGAAGCCTACAGTGCCAATGCGTTGACGCTTGTTAGCCTGAATGTCAGCGGCCAACTGTTCAATAGATGCTACAGCTTCTGGACTATTCTCAAAGTCTTTCTTGTCGATATCAAAGACATTCTTAAAGAACTCATAAATACTTGGAACATCAGGATCTCCTTGATTACCTTCATTATCAAGTAGAGAAGCAAATAAGCCTTTATCTAGCTTACTCTGTCTACCATTGACGCTATCAGCTACAAATTGATAAAGGTTATCAGCAGCTTTATCAGCACCAGGCATACCTACTGCATCCATAATGGAACCCATTACCATAGCTGTACCATTCGTAAACTTAGATATAGGTTTTGTTGCGTATGCTAACCCTCTATCTACTGTTTGTGCAGCACCCACTGTCCAATCTACTGCTACATCTGTGGCTTCAGCTAAGGTTTGTCCAATATCACCCATTTGATTACGGACATCCTCTGCAGACACAGGTACACCAGCTTTTCTAGACTGACCATACTCTTGGTAAGCTGCCATGATAGGGTCTTCAATAACTTCAGCATCTACTTCATCGACATCAGCTTCAGCAGCGGCAGCAAGTGCAGCAGGAGATACAAGACCATAATAATCTAAGGCCTCAGCAGACTTTTCTGGGGATAGAACCGTACCATCTGATCCTTTAACTAAGCCATCAACAGTTACTGTAAAAGAGTCTATCGTAGCTTCACCCTCTTCATTGGTAGTGCTAAAAGTAACCGCTAAGCTACCATCCTCATTCTCTGTTACACCTGATGATAAGCTCCCTGCATCAACAGTACCTCTCACTGGGCTAAGGTTGTCAGGGCTTAAACCAAGACTCTGTAGGCTAGGCCCAACAGCTTCAAGGTAGGACTCTCCAAATAGAGCTGTTTGTGTGTCTATATACCCGTATATGTTATCAGTAAGGAATTGTTTTTGTTGAGCTTTTAAGTTAGCTACCTCAGCAGCTACCTGTTCAGGCGTTTTGAATTTAGTATCTGCATTAGCAATAGCGGTATCAAAAGCTGTATACCCATCCATAGCCATAACAAGCTTTGCCCTTGTCATAATATTTGTTTGTTCTTCAGCAGTATTAGCAGGGTTGAATATCTTTGGTTGAGTGTAACGCAAGTAAGATCCACTGTTTCTGCTGGTGTAGCCTGTCACACTATCAAGCTCTGCCATGTCATATACAGACATACCCGTACCGCCAAATGCCTCTGCATCAGCTTCTGCTCTAACACGAGCTTTAGCATCTGTACCCATAGCCCTTGCAAACCATCCACCTTTAGGTGCTTCAATATCGCCCATAGTTTGGCTACCAAGGCCATAACGTGAATATACGTCAATGTTACCCGTTGGAGAGAATGCCTCTGGGAGTGCAGCAGCTTCTTTAACCAAGTCAGCATTAAAACTAGAGCCATAAGAAGATCTAAGTGTATTTAATGTACCTACAAGCGTTTTTAGGCCTTCAGGTCCAGCATCTAGTGCAGCCTCAATCTGTGCATCACTTGCATGTAGATCACGAGCTTGTCCTACAAAAGAGTTCTGTGCATCTGCTACCTGTCTAAGCTGCAGTAGCTTACCTTTGTTACGCTCTGCTTGCTCAGCAAGTTTCTCTGCGTAGTCTTCTGCCTTGTCTTTACGCTCGTTGATGTACGTAGCTGAGTCACCCAAGAATGCTGTAGCGAATGCTTGCCAATCAGCCATTATACTTCTCCCTTAGCCATAAGACCTGTAGGAGCAGCTTCTGCTTCCATCATAGGCTCTTGCTCTTGTTGTGGTTCTGTATCATCTTGTGATACGTCTGTAGCGTCTACTGTGGATAGCTCTTCAATCAATTCTGATCCAGCATCTTTCTTAGGGTCTGTTTTAAGGTATTCCTGCATCAAGAGTTTCATGCGGGCAATGTTTCTATCTTTACGATCTTCTTTAGGGTCTGTAGCTGTCTCTTTAACTTCAATACCATACGTAGACATAGCAGCCTTAACAAAGGATGCCACAATAGGTCCAGCCAACATGCCAACCTCTACAGTGTGTAAGCCTTTCATAGAACCCATAGTCATAAGTGTTTCCACTACAGTCTTGAGGTCAGCACCCATCTCAAAGGTAACAGCAAGATCATCCATGACATCTTCATCTGCAAGCTTGTTGATGTAATACTTGACTGCATCACCTGTCTCTACAAGCTCAGGAGGCCTCTCCCAAGGTGCGTTCTTTGGTGTAGCTGTGAGGGATTGACCTGGGATGGGGCGAGAGAATACATCTACCATTGTTATACTTTCTTAGAATGTCGTGTTGGTGCTATAATAGCAGATACAGATTATAATGAAACTAGATTATGAGCTTCTAGCAGCTAACAGCATGTTTCTAGTCTCTTCTATAGTGTGATTAGCTAAGTTACCACCTTCTTCAGCGTAATAGCTCTGACCCGCTTTAATAGTCCTGCTACCTTTTTTAACGTCATACGGCACAGGGATAGATGCAAACTCTTTAGCCATTTCAAGCATTGCACGGTCTAGGGATGTTTCGCCACCAGACAAGAAGTCCCCTAGTTTAGGTCTCTTCTCACTGATTAAGAACTTAGCAATTCTATCTTGTGTCGCTGTATCAAAAATCTGATCAGAAGAGAGGTCTAAACCCTTCACAACAATATCCATTGTGCTTGGAATAACTTGATACTTACCCACTGCAAATAGCCTGTTAGGATCATTAGGATCATCAATAGTCTGTAGGGCTTGGATTTCACCAATAGTCATCTCAGTCAAAGACTTACCATTTCTAGTAGTGTTTCTAGCTGCACCTATGATATCTTTTCCAATAGTACCTCTATTGCTTGAAGTGTATGTACCTTCACCAGAACCGATGAAGTCTAGGATACCCTTACTTTCTGTAGGTGTTTCAGATACACCACCACCTTGTGGAGACATCAAACCTCTCCCTGTAGTTGGATCTGTAATTGTAGTTGCAACTTCTTCACCTTCTTTATACGGAATATCCTCAGAGCTAAGAGATCTCTCAAAGTCAACGACAGGGCGCATACTAGGCAGAGGAGGGGCTTTATACTTAACAAGCTGGTTACCCTCAAAAGGGTCGCCTGTAAGGTTGCGTCTCTCAACATCTTCTAGACCTAGGGACCGTGTGATACCTCTATCCTGCTTTAGAAGCTCAGTCTCTTCTGCTGATCTAAGGGCTGCTTCTCTCCAAGGGTCTAGGTCACTATAGTCATTAGACGTAGCAGGGAGGCTTGTACCAAAGTACTTTCTAGCATTATCTTCGCCACCAAAAGCAGCAACTGTAAGCTGTGCCATTTCTCTAGCTGGGTCTCTCTTTACTTCAGGCTCTTCTGCACCTCTCTTAGGGGTGAACAGACCACGGCTAAGAGGTGTTACACCTTCTACATCACTACCAAGCAAGTCAAAGATATCTAGAGAGTACTTATATTTATTGAAATCCATTAGCTTATTTTCTCCATACAGCCGCAGCGAAGCTACCTAAAGCCCCCCACATACCTTCTGTTTTACTTGCTGCTGCAGCCGTTTTAGCATCTTCTGAGCTAAGCTTAGCGATGGCTAGTTGTACAGCCCTGTTAGCATCATTCTCTTCAGAAGTCCAAGCATACTGCA
>Ga0208921_1000041_pt1 | contig 35963 bp, 43 predicted proteins | sample ColrivemetaGS709_FD_187611 | JGI IMG/M metagenome (GOLD analysis project Ga0208921, IMG submission 187611) | Estuarine microbial communities from the Columbia River estuary - Ebb tide non-ETM metaG S.709 (SPAdes) (version 2) | ecosystem: Environmental > Aquatic > Marine > Intertidal zone >...
AGCTGCAGAAGCGGCAGCGGAAGAAGCGGCACGTGTAGCGGCAGCGGAAGAATCTGCACGGGTAGCAGCGGCGGAAGAAGCGGCACGTGTAGCGGCAGCTGCAGAAGCGGCAGCGGAAGAAGCGGCGCGAGTAGTAGCGGCGCGAGTAGTAGCCGCAAAGGTTGCAGAAGTTGCTGAAGATACGGCTATAATTTCTGAACCAATGGTAATGGGATTTGGTCTCCAACGTGCTGTTTTTATTGCGCCTTCGATAATAGATACATCTAATGAAACTATTACATCAACAACTGAAACGCAAAGTACCACATTGCCAGTGCTAACATCTAACATCATAAAGCATGATTCTACAGTTGATAATAACTTGCAAACTATCTCTAAAGAAAATTTCACACTAGTAACAACGCCAATGGACGTTATAACAAATTCATTTGTTCGTACTACAGAAACATATGATGATGGTTCAGAGGTAGTAACAGATGGAGATACAACTACAACAACAATCGTGCGAAATGATATTGTCAAAACATCTAGTAATATTGAATCAGTTGTTGGTAGAGTTGATCAGGTAGAACAATTGTTAGGCATTGACATTCATAGAAATATGGATATTAATAATGGCATCACTGTTACAAAAACAGATCATAAGATGAATAATGGCTATAATGCAGAAACAAATGTGTATAGCGTTGGCATCGAAGACATTGGAAGTAATGATAATATATTGTTTGGTGTAGAGTATAATGAAGTTAATACAACTATGACAGGAAGTGATAGTAATGGTAGTATGAAAACCCACGCATATAGAATTGATATTGGCAAATCATTTGATAACAATGATACAAAATTAACCACATCATTTAATCATACAACATCCGATATTTCATATTCTAGAACAATTGGCAACTATGCAGCAGGCGGCGTGACTACCTCAACCGATAATTATGTAAGTATTATGTTAGAAGAAGAAACTGGTAATGTTCGTCCGTTCGTTGGTTATACAATCGGAAACCGAAAAACACAAGGTCATACTGAAACTGGCGACATACTAGCAGTTTTAGATTATACAACTGAAAGTGACACATATAATTATGCAACAGTTGGTGTTAACATTGATTATGGTATTATTACTGCAAGTATTCGCAAAGACTTTGATACATATAATACAACCAGCATTGATTTAGATATCAATAAATCGATTGATGATAAAGTTAATTTGATGCTAGGAGTTAATCGGAATATATCAAACTATGATACTAGTAATTCCGTAACTGCAGGGTTGTCTTGGACTTTCTAAGATTGGAAAAACACAAAGTTGTCGATTTATATTGACAACTTTACTTAATTATGATAGTATATAATGTATAATATAGGAGAACGCAATGCGCGACATTTTAAAAGATATTGTAAAACACACACACTCACTTGGTATCATCCAGGCAGTGAAAGTAACAACAGATGATACAAGCACAGTACTAGATGCTATGGACGATGATCGAACAGTTGTTCTTCGTGCCAAAATGCATAAACGTGTAGACGAATTTAATGGTAAGTTTGGTATGGGACGTTTGGGCGTTCTTAATGGTTATCTATCGTATGAGAACCAAAATGAAAATGGTGATCGTATTGGTGCTGATATTACAGTAGGAACCACAGAACGCAATGGAGAAGTTGTACCATCTGAACTTGCTTTCTCAATGAAAGGGGTATTTGATTCAACTTACCGTGTTATCGTAAGTGAAATGGTTGATGCCCAAATTAAAACAGCAAACTTTAAAGGCGCGAAATGGGATGTTGAGGTAATGCCATCATCTAAAGCAGTTAAAGATTTGCAAACATTTGCAGGTATTCTAGGTTCATATGATCCACTGTTTACAGTTAAAACTGAAGGTAATGACTTGATGTTTCATATCGGTGATGCATCAACGGATAAATTAAGTTTGAAATTTGCCTCAAATGTAGATGGAACACTCAGCACTGGCTGGAGTTTCCCACTCTCAACAGTTCTAACAATTTTAAAACTAGGCGATACTTCGTCTATGAGTATTAAAATTTCAGATCAAGGAGCGATGGCAATTCACGTAGATTCCGGTATGGGACTATACGAATATATCTTACCAGCAAAATCAGGCAATTAATAAAAATGGTCAAAGATTTAGGAAAAAACAATATTAGTAGTGGGTATGCTGTTTTCTTACCTGCTATCTCTAACTTTTATGTTCGTAAAATTTCACAACATTATTGTGAAATGACAGACATGTTTCCACCTGAACGCATTCCACAAGGATTTGAGAATGGACTGGAAGGATTAAATATTTTTGATAAAGATAAAGGCTATGTGTATTACTCACATGGTCTTTATTCTGCTGGTCATGCTGAATTAGATTTAGAGAAATCTAAAATTGAAGATGGTATGGTTGTTAATAGAGACCGCGAGACAACAGTTCTGGTAGGGGATTCTGGCGGGTATCAAATTGGTACAGGTGCTTGGAAACTTGATTGGACTACCTTCTATGACAAAGAGGGTGATTGGGCTGATACAAGACACGGTATTATGCGGTGGCTAGAAGAATATTGTGATTATTCAATGACACTTGATGTTCCAGGATGGAGTTGCCTCCCACAATACCGTGAAAAAAATGGTATTAAAAACTGGGACGAATGTGTAGAGAAAACTATCTTCAACCATGAATACTTTATTAATAACAGAATTCCCGGAAAGACAAAATTTCTGAATACGTTGCACGGAAGTAGTTGGGACACTAGTGAAAAGTGGTATCAACAAGTTAAACATTTCAATGACAAATCAGTATACGGAGATAGAGCCTTTGAGGGCTATGCTATGGCTGGAGACCATGCAGGTGATGCAGAACTACTACTGCGTAGACTAATTCGTTTACGAGATGATGGGCTTCTTGGACAAGCAGACCAATCAGATGTTTGGATCCATACTCTTGGTATAAGTGTTCTTCCGTGGGGTGCAATGTTAACAGCAATACAACGACAACTAAGAAAACACGTTAATCCAAATCTAACCATATCATTTGATGCTGCATCTCCTTATATAACCGCAGCAAAAGGATTAGCGTATGACTATCCTGACTTGAATTCTAATGCGTGGAGTTATAAAACTAAAAAGTTAAACTGGCGCCAGGATATCACTGATGATAATCAACCGTGGTTATATGAAGGGGAAATTGGTTCTAGATTGAATATGAGAGATATCAATTACATGCAACCTGGAATGCTGAATCGTAATAAAAAAGAAGCAAAATCAAGTTGGGATAGCCTTTCATATATTCTTATTCAAGCACATAATGCTGAATATCATATACGTGGGATGCAAGATGCAATCCGTAGGTTCGATCATGAGTATGAGATGTTAAGAGACAAGATTGACATTAATACAATGAATTTGGGGAAAACAAATACACTATCAGACGTAGTTCCGGATAGAGTTTTATATTTTGCAAAGTTTGTTGAAGTATTGTTTGATCCTAATACAAAAGATCCAATGAATATGCTTACTGATTATAAAGCATTCCTTCGTAAGTGTGAAGGATCACGTGTTCAAAATATTGCAACTACTCCAGACTTTATGGATTTTGAAGAAGCAGGGGTTAAAACAGAAGAATACGTAGAAGCAGTAAAAGGAAAGAAAAAAGAATACGAACATCCAGAAAGTGTTGATGCTTTATTTGGATAATAAAAAGGATGAAAAATGAAAATTGATAAAAAATTGGCAAGACTAGAACAACTAAAAACTGAACATAGGGCGCTTGACATTAGGATACAAAAAGATTATAATCTTAGACTAGATGTTGGTGAACTTAAAATGCAAAAATTAAAATTGAAACAATCAATTTTAGAAATGGAAAAAGAGATAGAAACGAATGGGCAGTTACTATAATCATATGTTAACGGAAACAAGGAACGCAAATATGACAGAACAGCGAGAAAATCAGAAAGCAAACGCAGATCGTTGGATTTGGGTAACCTTTCAAAAAGAAGGCATTCATTGCTATCCAGCAGCAGCAGACGATCCAGAACTTGCGACTGGTGATTGGGATGATGTATCATTCTTAGGTGTGCCGCATCGTCATATCTTTCATTTCCGAGTAGCAATAAAAGTAACTCATAACGATAGAGATATTGAATTTATCCAATTCAAACGTTGGCTAGAAAGACTATATAGCCTAGAAGTACTTTCGCTAGATTACAAATCTTGTGAAATGATGTCGGATGATTTATTTGACAATATCTCCGAAAAATATCCAGGCAGAAATATCAAAATTGAAATCTCTGAAGATGGTGAAAACGGAGCGTTGATTGAATATAATATCTAAAAGAATTTCATTACCGTATATGGTAATGGATAGTGGTATCTGGTTTGGATACTAATAACTAGTACTAGAATATCTACACATTCATTAAAAGGGCAAAACGAATGTTATATCTTATAGACTTGGAGAGTGTTGAATCTCGCTATACTAAGCAGTGGAAAACGCATCTCCCCACATTGTTACGAAGCAACGGAATTGATGTTACTGTGATTGAAGGCCCAACTGATATCCCAGCAGCCACTACACCGGGCGCATTTCTTAACTTTGGAGGTACAAATATCTATAAGAGCGCACAGTTAGAACAAATAGCGAAAATGTTCTGCGATGGTAAAATCAATGATGGTGATTACTTTCTCTATACTGATGCGTGGAATCCCACTGTCATCCAGTTGAAATATATGGCAGAATTGCTTGGGATAAAAATCCGTATAGGTGGCTTATGGCATGCTGGTAGCTATGATCCCCAAGATTTTCTAGGTCGCTTAATTGGTGATGCCTCATGGGTTCGAAAAGCAGAGATGTCAATGTATGATTGTTACAATGATAACTTCTTTGCTACTCGCTTTCATATTGATCTCTTTGCAAATACGTTTTGGGATAATGATCGTGACATCGACAGGCAACTCCTTCACTCAATTAGACAAGTGGGTTGGCCGATGGAGTATATCGAAACTGATCTTGGTGCATATAAAAATAATAAAGCGAAAGAGGACATAATACTATTTCCACATCGTATCGCACCTGAGAAACAGCCAGAAGTTTTTGATTATATTGCTGAACAAATGCCCGAATATAAGTTCATCAAATGTCAAGAACTTGAATTATCCAAACCAGACTACCACGACTTATTAAGTAAATCAAAGATGGTATTCAGTGCTAACTTACAAGAAACATTAGGTATATCAATGTATGAAGGAATTGTAGTTGGAAGTGTACCAATGGTACCTGATAGATTATCATACAGCGAAATGTGGAGTGAACAATTCAAGTATCCCAGTGAATGGACTACTTCGTTAGATTCAACAAAAAAGAACATAGAAAATATTAAAGCATATATCCATACTCAAATGAATAAGAATGCTGATATTCAACCTATGCTACAAGAAGAAATTAACAGCGTTAAAAGTTTTTATTCAGGCAATGATATAGTAGATTACCTAAATAATAATACTTGACACTATGACGTATATGTAGTAATATAAAATATACAAATAGTTTGATTACATAGAAAGGAACATAGTATATGGCAAAGACTTCCGAAATTATCAAAGCACGACTAGAAGAGGCGGGCGTTCGTTACTGGGCTGGTGATAACATCGCATCAGTACTAGAAGAAAATGATAAATCTGATCTAATAGATGAACTCACTGATAAGTTTGAGAGCGTATTAGATACACTACTTATAGATAGAAAAACAGATCCTAACTCAATGGATACTGGTAGACGTTTGGCAAAGATGTATGTAAACGAACTCTTGTCAGGGCGTTATAATCCCCCACCACCTGCGACAGCATTCCCAAATGAACCTGACAACATTACAAATGAGCGGTATGAAGGTATGCTTGTAGTTCGTAGTGAACTAACAAGTGTATGTTCACATCACCATCAACCTGTTAAAGGTATTGCATACATTGGTATTATTGCAGCAGACACGTTAATTGGACTCAGTAAATACACACGCATTGCACAATGGTGCGCACGAAGAGGCACATTACAAGAGGAACTTGCAATGGACATAAATCGTGAAATTCGTAATGCGACAGGCTCTACAGACGTAGGTGTATATATCCAAGCAACGCACGGATGCTGTGAAAATCGTGGCATCATGGCACATAGTTCTCTTACACAAACTACGGTACTTAAAGGATCATTCTTTAATAATCCACATGTTAAACAAGAATTTATGGATAACATTAAACTACAACAGGAGTTTAGTTGTTAATGAAACTAAGATATTCAGAAGCATTTTATTCAGTACAAGGCGAAGGCAAATTTGTAGGAGTACCCAGTGTATTCCTACGTACATTTGGTTGTAACTTCCGTTGCCAAAATTTTGGACTAAATAAAGACAGAGAAAAAACTCGTTATAATCCAGAAGTTGAACAACTTATCAAAGATGGTGTACACGAAAAGGTAGAAAAGTTTGAAGACTTGCCTATCATACATACTGGATGTGATACGTATGCAAGCATCTATCCAGAATTCAAACACCTTGTATTTGATAGAACGATTGATGAAGTAGTAGAACATCTATTGTCTCTAACGCCAGAAGGAAAATGGACACAAGATAATGGCCAAGATATTCATCTAATTCTAACAGGTGGCGAACCGTTACTTGCTTGGCAAAAATTATATGTTGAATTATTTCAACACCCACGTATGCAGGATCTAAAAAATGTCACATTCGAAACCAACACTACGCAGCATCTTTACGATGAACTCTTCAATTATTTCAACAGTAATGACGGCCTTCAAGTCACTTTTAGTTGCTCACCAAAACTATCCGTTTCGGGCGAGTCTTGGGATGATGCTATTAAGCCTAACATTGCTTATGAGTATAATATTTTGGATGCTAGTGACGTTTACCTTAAGTTTGTTGTTTCTGATAGAAACGATGTTGATGAAGTTACTAGGGCTGTTCAGCAATACAGGGATGCCGGGTTGGAATGCCCAGTATATCTTATGCCGATGGGGGGACGCAGTGAAGAATATTCCCTTAACGTACAGGAAGTGGCGGAACTCTGCATGGCGCAAGGATGGAGATTTACACCAAGACTCCACATATCTTTATTCGGAAATGCCTGGGGGACTTGAAGAAGTTGCAAAATATAATAGTGGTATTGTGTCAGAAGAACAACTTGAGAATATTAGGAAAAAATTATGAAAGATCCAAAAGTAGAAGAAATGATTAAGGAACTAAACACGTTGGTAAACAATATGAATAAACTAAATGTCAAATTGTATAAGCAAGGTGTGTCATACAGACTAAACGATGGATTTAATGATGACCGAAGTGCAAAATTAGTTGAAATACAATATCTACAACAAACAGTGGAGTATTAATATTATGAGTAAAGTCAAAGACTGGTTCATAACAATGCTTATGGATACAAAAAGTAAAGAAAAATATATTATTGAAAAAATTACAGACGATGGCACCAAAGCAAGAAAACTATTAGATTATAAACTAAAGCATAAAGAAATTTCATCGGATGAATTTGATAAGTCTACTGCAACATTAAATGAAGAGCCATATATACGTGTTGTAAGTTTAGAAATGGATCCAACATCGCCAAGCGCGGGATACTTTGAACTAGATTTCAATGAACACTTTGTTGAATATCTTGCTAACAGCGGATATGAGGGTGTAGAACCAGATGAAATCGTAGATAATTGGTTTAATGATTTATGTCAAAATATTGTAATGGAAGGACTTGAAGATAGTGAAGGCATCACAAAAAGTGTCGATTCTTCTAGCAAAGAAGGCTTAATCATTCAAAAATTAAAAACCGATGATGGTAATGCAGAATACTCTTGACATTAGTATTTAAATCATATATTATAGAATCATAATTTAAAAACAGAGGTAATAATGGCTACTTTCATTCTCGTTGACAGTCTTAATATGTATCATCGTGCAAAACATGTAACACATCGTGGTGCAGATATCGATACTAAAATTGGAATGTCATTTCACATTATGATGTCAAGTGTAAAGATGTGTTATAATATGTTTAACGCAGACCATGCAGTATTTTGTTTAGAAGGGCGTAGTTGGCGTAAAGACTTTTATACACCGTATAAGGCACAGCGTAGGGTTGCACAACAAGCAAAGAGTGAGCGTGAGCAAGAAGAAGACGCTATTATGTTTGGTGCATATGATAGCATGATTAAGTTCCTAGATGAACGTACTAATTGTACTCTATTGCAGAACCCAGAAGCAGAAGCAGATGATATGATTGCTGTATTCATCGAATCGCATCCCAATGATCATCACGTTATTATCAGCAGTGATAGTGATTATCAACAGTTGATTTGTGATAATGTAACTATCTATGATGGAGTACAAAATCGTATCATTACTCCCAATGGGTTTTTTAAGGATGATAAAAAACGTACTCCTATCAAAGATAAGAAGACTAAAGAAGTAATGCCTGCACCTGATCCTGAATGGTTACTATTTGAGAAATGTATCCGCGGTGATACAAGTGATAATATCTTTAGTGCATATCCTGGTTGCCGCAAGAAAGGGACTAAGAATAAAGTTGGTATGATTGAAGCATACGAAGACCGTGATACAGGAGGGTTCAATTGGAATAACTTTATGTTACAACGTTGGACCGATCATAATGGCGAAGAACACACAGTGCGTGATATGTATGAACGTAATAAGAAACTTATTGATCTTACTGCGCAGCCGCATGATCTTAAAGTAAAGTTCATTGAAACTATTGCTGAACGTAGTATACCCAAGACAAAAGCAGGCGTAGGGATTAACTTCCTACGTTGGTGTGGAGAATGGGACTTGCAAAATCTAGCAAAAGCACCAGATGAAATGGCTGCAATTCTTAACAAAGCATATCCACATGCTTAAATATATTTTTGATGTAGATGGAACACTGACACCAAGTAGAGGGGCAATTAATCCCTCTTTCTTGCATTTCATGTTAAAATTCTGCAAATCAAATAATGTATATCTTGCAACAGGCAGTGATGCTCCAAAGACAATTGAACAGATTGGTAAGAGGTTATTTAATTCTGTAACACGTTCATACAACTGTAATGGTAACTCTGTATGGGAAAATGGCGTTAATGTACATAACAACCCTTGGGAGATACAGGTTCAAGCACATCAAAAATTAAAAAACTGGATTGATGATACTAAGTTCCCACATCTTACAGGCACACATATAGAAGAGAGACCTGGTATGGTAAACTTTTCAATTGTCGGCCGTGGTGCAAATATAGAACAACGTTCAGAATATGTAACTTGGGATAAAAAATACAATGAACGTGAAAACATGGCATATTATATCAACAATAATAATGAAGAATTTAAAGGCATAACTGCAACGGTAGGTGGTGAAACTGGCATTGATATAGGTCCTACAGGTTCTGACAAGAGCCAAATACTCAAAGATTTTGCAAAGACAGATACACTTATATTCTTTGGTGATGGCATCTTTGATGGTGGTAATGATTATACACTTGCAAATGCAATCAAGAAAACAGGAATAGGGCGAACCCATAAAGTAAATAATTGGGAACAAACATATGAAATATTAACTAATGTATACTGTTGAAATAATAAAAGATAAATTCTGGATTGTAGAAGATGCAGGAATAAAACTTGGTGTTATCCGCAAGACAAGGTCTTTAGATTTTGAAGTAATCATGCAGGATGCTATAGATATTGAAACTCTGCCATTTGATGCTCTAACTTCAAAGTACGGAAGTAAAATTCTTGAATCGAAGCAAGTTAAGAAAAATACAAGTGTTGAATATGGCAAAGACATAGATGAAGTTGAAAGTTATCCGTCCAAACATCTTGCATTTAACAAAGGTGTAGATGGAAAAAATATTCCAATCTACACAAAAACAGAAAAATCAAAAGTGATATATGCAGCAGGATATTATGGATTGCATTTTACTGGTGTTTGGAGAAATGCATATTGCGTAAAACGTGACACACTAGATACATATGAATATATAGGACCATTTAAAACAAAGACACAACTGGAGGCAGAAATTGCTAGAATTAACAAATGAATGATTATAATCAAATAAAAAGTTTTCTAATGTCGGTTAATAAATCTGCAGTTAGAAAAGATCCGCACATTCGTATAAGTATGGAAGATGCAATTAAATTACAAACAGAATTATCACTACTTCTTATAGAACTAAAAGATACAAATAAAACACCAGAAACAGTAACATTTGACGGAGGAAAATTTAATGCCTGATTTCAACGCAGTTATGATTATAGGACACTTTGTAGTTTCTATATTTCAAATACCACTAGGACAACCACTATATCAATTTGCACCATATCCAACAATGGAACGATGTGAAGAATATGCACAATATGTGATTACTCCACAAGCAGGCCACGCTATGGGCTTAGAGTACAAATTGTATAAGACCGCAGAATGTATCACAAAGGAAGAATTCGAAAGACAAATGGAATTATTTAATCAGCAGCAAAGCGGAAATCCAAATGCGCCCGCAGCGCCTAAACTATCTGAGAATGATGGTGGATGGTAATAGGATAAATATACTATAATACCAATAAGGAATATAGTGTAATGATATATTTAAGTAAAGCAAGACATCTAATAATTGAAACAATAAAATCAACATGGATATACAAACAACTTAGAAAACTTGTATCAAAACCTATATATCTATTATTAATTGTTGTAGTTATAGTACTAGGTGGGCTTCACTTAAAAAACTATGTTGATTCATACATAGCAGAATTTAAAAGACTAAATGATGCATCTACACAAGCAGAAAAACTAAAAGCAGAAGAAGAGAAGAATTTAGATTTTGTCAAGGTAGATGATTTCTTGTATACGTTAACAGGTAGTGTTGGTGAAGGTGACTGTGATCGTATCGTCCCCAATATGCCAATGGATTTTACTGTTATTTTAGAAAGCCCAGGTGGTAATCTGGCAGAAGGATCATGTATTGCAGCACACTTTAAGTTAAGAAATGTTGTAACAGTTGTGCGTGATACACCAGTAATGAATGAAAACGGTAAAATTATATACTCTCCAGGTAAAGTTGGAGATGAATTAGATATTGATCACCTAAAAAACAAAACAGTATGTGCAAGTGCATGTGGTCTTATGTTCTTAGGTGGCGACAGAAGATATCTTATTGGTGATGTTTGGTTTGGTATTCACGGACCAGGCACACCAGAACAATTTATTAATAGAATGCCTGCTAGACAAGCAGAATCTGGAGCATATCGCACTGCTAGTAATCTCTTGGGATTATTAGAAGAACTTGGTGTTGATGATCCAGAAGTTCGTAAATTGTTTATACAAATCCCAAATCAAACAATGTATTGGTTGAAACCAACTGACTTCAACGCAAAGCCAGGACTAGTTTCTTTGGCAACAAACTATGTAAACTTTTGGGGTTTGACTACTGCAACACTTAATCCAGTATAAGGATAAGGTTGCCAAATAGGAGGACTACAAAATGCTAAAGAGTTTCTTTTGGACTCCATCGCAATTTCTATATGCTTGGCTAATGCTGGCTTGGCTATTATTTATTGGATGGTATAACGTTCAAATTCTAGTTTATTATAACGCATGGAACCGTGAGTTTTATGACGCTATACAAACACTACAAGAGGCAAGATTTTGGGAACTATTCTGGAGTTTCAATCCAGTTAGACTATGGGAATTTATCACATTCAATATGGATGAAACGACTACTGTTCCCAGTTTCTTAGAAATACTTCTTATCTATGTGCCAATGGCAACATATGCTACATGGCAAACACAACGATTTACTTTCCGTTGGAGAGAAGCAAATACATACTATTACATAAAGCGGTGGGAATCTTCTACAGCAAAGATTGAAGGCGGTTCACAGCGTATTCAAGAGGATCTAATGATCTTTGGTAAAACGCTACAATCATTGTTCACTGGCTTTGTCAATAAGATTTTTATTCTTGCTGCATTCTTACCAGTACTATGGACACTTAGTGAAGGTCTTCCTGTTTGGAACGGTCAAATTATTCCTGGCTTTCTTGTTTGGGCTGCACTTATAATGAGTATTGGTGGAACACTGTTATCATTCTTGCTAGGTATCAAACTGCCAGGTTTGGAATATAAAAACCAAGTAGTAGAAGCAAAGTTTCGTAAAAAACTTGTTCACAGTGAAGATGATTTTAAAGAACGGTTATCAGAAGACTTGTTCCCAATGTTTGCATCGATCAAACGTAACTACTATCGCCTATTCAACTACTATATGGGCTTTGGTATATGGCAGACTGGCTTTTCATTACTAGCAGGTAATGTTGCTATTGTAATATTAGCACCAAGTTATTTTGCACAGTTGATTACATTTGGTGTTCTTATTCAGGTGCTAAATGCATTTGGCAGAGTAGAAGGTGCACTAACATTCTTTATCGATAGATGGACAACGATTGTTGATTTTCAATCTGTTATTAAACGTCTACGAGAGTTTAATAAAGTTCTTGATGAAGCAGATAATAACGCTGCATCTTAATATCATAGTGACACTATATCACATTAAAAAGCGTCCAAATTTGGACGCTTTTTTACATTATATCGGTACATAATTGCTAAATTTAGATAAATATGTTTAACAATTAAGGAATAAAATAATATGGCTAGACCTAAACCAACAATAATATTAGAATATACTGATTCTAAAACATATAGAAGTGAACAAGTTCTCAAAGCAACCGCAATATACGCGGTTTTCTATAAGGGCGAAGCAATAAACTTGCGGTCACTTAATAGTTTAATTAACTTTCCAGGGCCGAAATATAAAAAGTGTTCTTTCTCTAATCCAGGGCATGCGTATAATTTAGCAGAAAAATTAAATGATTTATTTAAATGTGACGATTTCGAAGTTTATTTACTAGATAAAGGACAAAAGTTATCACCCAAGTAACTTAAAATTAAAATGACCAAGACTGAACTAATAAAGTATATCAATGCAAATACAAAAGGTAAATGTGCGGGACGTAAAGAATATAAAACCAATGACCTTTTTATTAGCTCAAAAAGAGACAATATTAATTTTAGATTAACAACAATGGGCAAAGATATAATGTCTAAAAATTTTGATACATATACTATCAAATTGCAAACTGCATCTAAGATAGAAACCGGAACACAAATAATACAATTAGATAGGTATATGATCACACCATATTATCTGCGTCATGGAAAACTTATAGTTTTCGAAGAATCATTGGCGGCAGAGTTTTTATTACTTGATAGCGATTTCGATTTATGGATCGAAAATAAAAAATACACACAATAATAAATATTCCTCTTGACATTCTAAACGAATCACTATATAAAGAGTATATAGACAGTAACAGAGGGATATGATATGTTTGTTGTTAAAACACAAATTCTTGAAAATTATGGTGCACATTCAGCCGATGGCAAATTTTCAAATGGTAATGCTCACTGGAAAATGAAGGGCGGCAATGAATATATTGTGAACGATGTAGAACGTCCACAAGATGCCATGGCATTTATTGCTGCAAAATATATGGTAAATGATCTGCATTGCAAAGAGTTTCCGTTAGAAGCAATTACATGGAAAGAATGGCAGAACGAGTTAATGGATGTTGACGAAGGTTATCGTGCTTTTCTAGTAGAAAATGCAATTCCAGTATCACCTCTCCAGACTTAAAAAGTTCTTGACAGTTCAATTCAACTACGCTATACTATAGTAGTAATCAACATAGAAAGAGAATCATAATGGCACAAGTTTCAGCAGCAGATATGGATGTACGTCTAGTTCGCCCAAGTGATATTCGTGAAGAAGTCAATTATGCAATGAACCGTAAGCGCCCTGTCTTTATTTGGGGCCCTCCGGGTATTGGTAAATCTGAAATTGTCGACTCAATCACACAAGATCGTTCAGGTTATATGATTGATATGCGTCTTGCTCTCATGGAGCCCACTGACTTGCGTGGTATCCCAGTACCGAATATTGAGACAGGCTTGATGGAATGGCTTCCACCTGCTGATCTTCCTACGCAAGAACTTGCAGATCAATTTGAATGTATTGTTTTGTTTCTTGACGAAATGAATCAAGCGCCGCAGTCTGTACAGGCAGCAGCGTATCAGTTGATCTTGAACCGTCGGCTCGGTAACTATCGTCTACCTGATAATGTTCTAATCGTTGCTGCTGGCAACCGTGAAAGTGACCGTGGGGTTGCATACCGTATGCCTAGTGCACTTGCTAACCGTTTCGTTCACTTAGAAATGACTACTGATTTTGAAGATTGGCAGACTTGGGCACTTGAGAACAATATAGATGCTGAGGTTGTAGGCTATGTTACTGCTAACAAGATGGATCTAATGAACTTTGATCCTCGTACAGCATCACGCGCTTTCGCTACCCCGCGGTCATGGTCGTTTGTTTCACAAATGCTCCCACAACCCGGCGAAGAAATAAGCACAAATCGTTTACATGATTTGATTGCGGGCACAGTAGGTGATGGTATCGCTACTAAGTTTATGGCTCACCGTGCTCTAACAGGTAAACTTCCTAATCCATCAGATATCTTAAATGGCACAGTTACCACATTAACACCAGAAGCACGTGAAATCTCCGCTATGTTCTCGCTAACTGCATCGCTATGTTATGAACTTAAAGATTTTCTAGACCGTAACGGCAAAGACAAGATGGATGAGTTGTACAAAATGGCAGACAACTTTTTCCGCTTCATGATGGATAATTTTGAAACAGAAATGACCGTACTTGGTGGTCGTACTGCACTTAAGGTTTATAAACTGCCGCTTGAGCCACGCAAAGTTCCTTGTATCGAAAAGTTTTTCAAAAAATATGGAAAACTAATTATTGATGCTCATAATAATTAATTGATAAAAAAGGGCGCTTAGGCGCTCTTTTTTCTTGACAATACAAATAGTAGATGTTATATTAATATTGAAATAGATGAAAAGGTGTATCATATGCGAATCGAACCAGAAAAAATTACTACCGAAGACGATTTCAATTCAGTATTTGATGATTTACTTAAAGAAAATGGTATTGAAGTTGATGAAAATTCAAAAGAACCGGTAGTATTTGAATACACTGATCAAGAAGTCAAAGAAATGATTGTCTCTGGGCGTGTTCGCTTGTTGATTAAGCATCCTTTCTTTGGTACACTTGCTACACGTTTAAAACTAGTAGAAGCAGAATGGTGCCCTACAGCAGCAGTAGATGGCAAACACTTCTATTATAACTCAGATTTCTTCCGTACAATGACACCAGAAGAGATTGACTTTATTGTTGGGCACGAAGTATTTCATTGCGTATATGATCATTGTGGCATCGGTAGTCGTTTAATGGACTTTGCAGATAATGAACGTGATGCTAAACTATGGAATATTGCTGCTGATTATAAAGTTAATCAAGCAACTGTAGAAGCAAAGATTGGCACAATGCCAAAGCAAGCCTTGTATGACCGCAAGTATTACAAATCATATACCGAAGAAATTTATCGTGATCTATTGCAGCAACAGGAAGACGGCAAAGATTTTAGTGATACTGATACACTTGATGAACATATGTTTGGTGATGGCGATGGTATGGGTGATGGCAGTGGTGAAAATGATCCTACAGGTCGCAAGGCTCCTATTAAAATCACAAAGGAAGAAGCAAAAGAAATTAAAGATCAAATGAAACAGGCTGTATTACAGGCTGCACAAGCATCTGGTGCTGGTAATCTTCCGGGTGATGTTAAGCGTATGATTAAAGATATGACAGAGCCCAAAATGGATTGGCGTGAATATATTAATCTAAGTATACAAAGTTCACAAAAAGCAGATTTCACATGGATGCGTCAATCACGTAAGTCACGTAGTATGGGCATTTACTTACCAGGTATGGACAATGAAGTTATGGTTGATGCTGCTATTGGTATTGATGTTTCAGGTTCTATATCTAAAGACATGATTCGTGATTTCTTAGGTGAAATCTATGGCATTATGCAACAGTTTCAAGACTTTCGTTTGAAAATCTGGACGTTTGATACACAAGTGTATGCGGAATCATTTAAAGAATTTACGCCTATGAATTCAGAAGAATTAAAAGAATATGAAATTATTGGCTGCGGTGGCACTGACTTTGCGTGTAACTGGGACTTTATGGAAGAAAATCAAATAGAACCAGACAAGTTCATCATGTTTACTGATGGTGTGCCGTTTGGTAGTTGGGGCAATTCAGCATATTGTGATACTCTATTCGTTATTCATGGGTCAAAGCATATTGTCCCACCATTCGGCGAATATACATATTACGAATCATAATAAAATACAAGTATAAATATAATTATGAGTAATGATACACTATTATTAAATGCTAATGGTGCACCTTTAAGTGTGACACCGTTATCAACTTTATCTTGGCAAGAAAGCATAAAACTTATCTGGTTAGATAAGATAAATGTCCTTGAATGGCATGATTGGACTGTGCATTCTGTTAATCATAGTATGCGCGTACCAAGTGTTATTTGTGTGAGAGAGTATATGCCACAAGCAGGTACAATTAATTTCTGCCGTGCGAATGTCTTTATACGTGATAGATATACTTGTCAGTATTGTTATAATACGTTCAATAAGGCAGATTTAACACTTGATCATATCTTACCAAGAAGTAAGGGTGGTAGGACTAATTGGCATAATATTGTAAGTGCGTGTAAAAAATGCAATCATAGTAAAGGAAATAATTCAAATATTGTTCCCAAAGTCATGCCAGGTAAGCCAAATTTCTATCAAATGTATGGAAGTAAAAATTTCACATTAAACATAAAGCATGAAATTTGGCTAAAATATCTAAATTGGCCAGATGCGTATGTCAATATGGTTGCATAAAAACACTTGACAACAATCACTTAATATAGTATAATTGTAGTATGAATAAGAGTTTATTCATATTATATATAATAAATTGACAAATAGGAGAAACTACATATGTCAGAAGAAACTCAAGCACCTGAAGTTGAAACAGAAGCTCCAGCAGAAGTACCAGCAGTTACAGTTAACGATCTTGTTAATGTATATGCTATTATTGATTTAGCATCAAAGCGTGGCGCATTTCAAGCAGGTGAACTATCTGCAGTAGGCAATACTGCAAATCGTGTTAAAGCATTCGTAGACCATGTACAGGCACAAAGTGCCGCAGCAGCAGAAGCAACAGGTGAAACTGAAACACCTGAAGCAGCAGGTTAATAATCATGGCAACTGCACCCTTTATAAAACACGTTGGCAGACATAAGGGAACAGGACAACGACTAAGTGTTGTTTTCATGTCTCTTCCGGATGATCCGAACAATGCTCTAGCAGTGTATAGTGATACATTGCCGGATCGTTATCATGATTCATATATGGAAGCAATTGAGTCAAATGAAGGCCAAACAACTAATAATCTGTATGAAGTACTTTCACGAAAAGTATTTTGGCACGGCAAAGTCATGCTAGATACACTTCATTCTGAAGGGCATCTTTCAAAGATTCCAACAGATCAGATTATTATGACTCCAAATACACAGACAAATGTACCATTAAACGAAATCAATGATGCAATGAATTCTACGAAACAAGAGTCAGTCGAATCTGTAGAACCACAAGAATCGCGTATTGATTCAAATGTTAAATCATCAAAGGCAGATGAAAATAAACAAATTGCACAAAATCTTTTGGTACAAGCAAACTTGTTGACTGCAGATGCAGAAGCAAAAAGACAAGAGGCATATAAGTATGATCCTAGTCTAAAGCCAAAAACAACAAAAGCAGCAAAACCTAATGCGAAGGCCACAGTAGACACATCTGCAATGCCAGATGTTCCTAAGAAGCGTGGACGTCCAAGGAAGTCTGTAACATAATGTCTGGTAATAGTAAGCGTAGTAGCATTCTAAGTAGAATTGAGCAAGAACGTGTTCGCCAATATGATTTGGCAGGCAGTGAATATGATGCGAAAAACTCTCCAAATGATTGGATTGCAATAACATCATATTATTTGGCACAGGAAACTAAACGTGCAACTATGCTTACTCCCCCAAATTCTAAAGATTTTGAAAGGGAATTAGTAAAAGCGGCTGCAGTTATTTTGGCATCGCTTGAACATATAGAAGTAATGAAGGAACGTGGACACCTAAGTTAATGGAACAACTTGACAATTTTATAGAAACTTCTATAAAACAAAACAAAATTTTATGTATAGTACACGCTCCAAGAGCTGGATCTCATGCGTTCAGTGAATCTATTGCTAAGAAATATAATCTTAAGGAATATATGGAAATATTTCATCCAAAATTTTTAATTGATAAAGAAAAAATGCTGAGACCAAGTATTGCAAAGATATGTATGATATGGAACGGTATTGGGTCGGGACAAGAAGAATTCATTGACGATGATTGTGCAACAATTAAACTTTTGAGAAGAGATACTGATGCTCAACTGATAAGTTATCTTAGAGCGGTATATACTAATAAATGGCACTCCAATCATAGCAACACTAAAATTAATCATTCGGCAGATATTGATAATATCATACAGATGGGAGAAAGATATATCAGTATGTGCAATCAATACTCAACTGACATAACAGTATATTACGAAGATTTAGTTACCAGTAAATATTTACAGAATAATAGCAAATATAAAAAAATTAGTGTTGATATTGAAATAGAAATGTATCTTCAAAAGTTATACAGAAATTATATTAATAATAAAAGTAGTATGGAATAGAAATACGATGAACAACTATAATCTACTTAACGGTGTGGTAGACTTTGATATAGGTCTGCAGTTAGGATCCGAAATATTAGATTTAATTAAAACTCACACTGGAGAATTATTTTTCAATGATGGTGTAAATGTACACCTAAACAAAGAACCACAAGACTTTACTGAAAACTATGCTCATATCTCTGATGCTCAATTGTGTCATATTCCAATTGTCGAAAATGAATTGATAAAAATATACAAGTATCAATTGATATTTACTGACATGATATACAAAGTACCAGTGCCATTGATTTTGTACAAAGTCTTTACAACCCACAAATTAGAGGTACAAAAAACAATTATTTCACAATTAGAAAATAATTATAATAAAGATTTAAGTGTATTGTATACCATGGGTTCTAAATTTGGAACTCATTTACCCTATCATACAGATCGTTTTGGATGGAGATATCATCAGAATTTACAGTTTTCAGGCGAAACCGCACTTGAATTTATCGATGGAGAAAAAGTAAAATTAAAAACAAATCAAGCGTACTGCATTACAAGTCCAAATATGCCACACCGTTTGATTGTTGAAAAAAGCAACAGTGAAAGAATATTTCTTTCTGCAAGCCCGAGGTGATATATGGAATTTGATAGAGAAGGTGAATTTGATAGAATAATGGAGGAAGTTGTTCCAATTAGCATTCCATCTTCATTCATTACAGGCATCAAAGTCATAATGAAAAATGGCCACGAAGTCACACTAAATGGTGATGACCTATTGGCCCCATTGCCACTAAGTGGTGAGTTTAGTTGGGCAGATATGGCAAAGAACTTCGAAGCAATTGATGATGTCGAAATATTACTTGATATCCCAAATTTGCGTGAAAGCGTAGTAAAAAGTGTAAAAGAAATTTTAAAACAACATTTTCAAAGCTATAAGGATGAAGACAAGTAAATGGCAAACTATGAAGAAGATGAATACCTTGATTTACTACATACAGTATTGAAAAATGGTGAACCGAAAAACAATGAGCGTACTGGAGTAGGAACACTATCTACATTCCTGAATACAAGTCGCTACAATCTCAGTAACGGTTTCCCATTACTAACTACAAAACGTGTACCATTTAAATCAGTATTAAGTGAATTACTTTGGTTTCTTGAAGGATCACAAAATGAACGGAGACTTGCAGAAATTCATTATGGCAAGCCTAGAACAGAACTAATAGGCAAAAAAACTATATGGACTGCTAATGCTGACAATCAAGGTGTTGCATTGGGACATTATAATAGTGATACTAATAAAGATTTAGGACCAGTATATGGAGTACAATGGAGAAACTTCAATGGTATCGATCAAATCCAACAGTTAGTACAAGGATTAAAAAATAACCCACAATCACGTAGGCATATTTTAAATTCTTGGAATGTTGGAGCATTGAGCAAAATGGCATTACCGCCCTGTCATGTTATGTCGCAGTTCTATGTAAGTAATGATGGGAAGTTAAGTTGTAGTTTATATCAACGTAGTGCAGACTTATTCTTGGGAGTTCCATTTAATATTGCAAGTTATTCATTATTAACATATATGCTTGCACACGTTTGTAAATACGATGTAGGCGAATTTATTCACGTTATAGGTGATGGTCATATATATAATAATCATATAGAGGCTGTTGAGGAGCAACTACAGCGCCCTACAAGAGCCTTTCCTAAGTTAGTAATAAAACGTGACGTAAATTCAATATTTGATTTTAAAATGAATGATTTTGAAGTAGTAGGCTATGATCCAGGTGAAACTATTCGAGCACCAATGGCAGTTTAAAAAGAAAAGCACCGTAAGGTGCTTTTTTTATATCTTACGTTTTGGTATTTTTGAATCTGCACTACTAACACAACTCTTACTTATACATGGCATTGGTTTGTCAAATAGTTTAAATCCACTTTCGATATATCCCAATGGCTGGTCTGCACAACTATAACTACGTTTTATACTACCGTCTGGTTCACGTATTATGATACCCTGGTAGCCACTGTTACAACTCCAACCTTCGAAGTTATTAAAGTTAAATGCATTAAAACGCTCGGCCTGATCCATATACCATTTCTTACCTTTTGAGTCTGTAAACTCTACTTGCATATGCCATGGTACACTTTTATCATTTTGACCAATCGCATACTCTGGAACTTGAAAGTTGGGTTTTGGTCTATCATTCCATTTACGTTTCACCTCAGTATATGCAAGTTGTGGCATACCATTCCACAATCTTTTCATCTGTTCTTCTGTATATCCATCAACCACACGGCTTGCAGTGGGATCAGATTGTGGCTTCAATGTTACATTAATACCTTGTTCATGAAAAAATAATGCATTGTCCCAATCACGTTCAAACCAGTCTGGGACCATAACCATATTCACTGTAATTTGTACATCATTTTCTTGACACAATATAAGTTTATCTGCAAATTCTTGCATCTTATCTCTTGTATTAAGATGCTCAGTATGTAAACTAGCAGTGATACTTGCACGATGAAATGGTTTAACTCGCTCTATATAATCCTCATGCCATTTAACATTACGTGACATATTAGTTGTCATATGAACACTTGTGTAGTTAGTATTTGATACATCATCTGCAAGATGACTCAAAATGTCCAAGTAGCCAGGGTGAAAAGTAGGCTCGCCCCCACTAAGACTAAAATGAAAACTGTTAAATCCATTGTCCCGGGATTGACGTTTAATTTCATCTATGGTCCGTAAGCATAGTTCTGTAGGACGGTGGTCTTTACGGTCACTGCGGGCATAAGGCCAACAGTAGGAGCATTTGTAGTTACAGAATCTTCCAAGTAACCAACTAACAGTGAATAGATCACGATACAGCAAGGTACGCTGACCAACACTAACAATATCATCAAAGGGTATTTTAGTAAAGTCATAATTACTCCATTTTAAATCTTCGCTCATAATCTATAAGTCCTCTTTAATAAATGTATCACGCTTCATCTGTTTACATACTTGCATACAACGAGGCACAGGATTATCACTATCCCAACTATTAACTATACCTTGCCATACATCGCTACTTATAGCATCTTCAACACTTACATTATTCAAGTTAATTGAATTTTTATAATCAGTATCTCTAAGTAATGTCTCATAACTATCTTTGGTATTACCACTTACGCCATACTCCAATGTCTTTGCATTTAGATGACAACAAGGAATAACATCACCTGTATGGTTTATAAAAATTCGTTTTTGATTTCCATACTTACAACTTACATAAGGAATTTCTTGTGCAGTATCAATCTTCTCTGTATTTGCTGCTTTTATATTTCCAGTAGTGTCTTTACGATGACTAATAATAGTTTTGAAGTTTTTAAAACCCTCATTCGTGGCTTTGCTTTTGGCTTCCTCCAACTGATGTTCGTTATGTTCGAACACGATAAACTGCCATACACTTTTGCCACCTGCTGCATTGAAAGCTCGATAGTTTTGTTCGACTTTTTTGAAATTACTACCCTGACGATATACTTCACTTAGTTCATCACTGCCGTCAATTCCCCAAGTAACATTATGGCTACTTGGTAAAATACTTGCTAACTCAGTCCACCAGTTAGTAGTTCGCAAACTACCGTTCGTTGCAATATTGATGTGTGTATTCCAATCAGCAAAATGGCGTATAATATCAAAGAACTGTGGATGACTTGTTGGTTCGTCTATACTGCCACAAAAGTTTACAATTTTAATACTAGGAAATAATTCTTTTTTAAATTTTTCACGTATAGTTTCTATTGTAAGATATTCTTTATTGATAAGATCATCAGCGTGTTTAGATACAACTCGCAAACAACCTTTGCACTCAATATTACAAAAACTAGTAAGTTCTATATCTAACCATTCTATTGTATCCATATTCCACATATTATTATTCTCCCCGCATTGAATTGATTTTTAGATAGTCACCCAATGTCACGTAATTATCAGTTACATAGTTACGAATATCATTCCATAATTCACTATCTATATCACTGAAACTAGTTCCACGTATTAAGTCTAAGTGTTCTGTGTATTTTATAAACTCAGTCATTAGTTCATATGTGGTTACTGGATCATTTTCAGGCTGTGATAATATAATGCGTATGGTGTCGTGGTGTGGCAAATTAATATATTTTTGTCTTATACTCCATGGGAGATTTTTAATATTTAATTTATCTGGCCATGATAATGGTGATACTGTATCACAATTGTCAACCAAATCACCCAGATCATCACTTAATTTAAAGTAACTAGTTAAGTTGTAAATCTGTACAGTTTGACTGATTGTATATTCCCAATTTGGATAATCTTTGCCAATAATTCGATAACGTTTTATAGTATCTTTGAGTTTACTATATACACTATTAGTGCGAATATAATCATTGATTTTACCAACACTATCAATACTAAATTGCCATTTAACATTGGGGAAATGCTTAATAAGATCAAACCAACTCTGTTTTGCGCTAGTTGCATTAGTTGTTATCGCAATATTAATGTCAGTATTGTCACACTCTATTAACTTAGTTAAAACATCAAAACATTGTGGAGTTAAACTAGGCTCACCGCCTAATAGGCGAAGTTCCTTGATATCTTTAAGATGTTCAATGATTAATTCACTGCTGACTTCTGTAATGGCGGGATCAATAAACTTTTCTTTTGCTATCTGACTACTAGCAATCTCATTACACATTCGACATTTAAGATTACATTTATTACTTAACCGTAAGTCTAACATAGTAGGAATAGAGGTATCAGTTATCTTAATATTTTCATAGTTTCTAATATAATCTCGATTTCTAATCTGTCTTTCACTCTCAATACCGCTATCTTCGTTTCGGTAACATGTTGTACAACTTGGATGCTCTATATTTTGACGCATCATCGTGCGCAAATTATTAAATTCACTATCAGCAAATAAACTATGCATATTGTCATGGTCACTGTATTTTACACCTATATGCTGTGGATCTTGCATACAACAACTTTTAACACTGCCATCAGGATCAACGTTGAGGCTCATAAACGGAGCAACACAAAATTTAGATACGTTGTCTATTTCAGTTTTATACCTCATGCCAATATTTCCTGAATTCCGGATAAACATCTAATATATTAGTTTCGTGGTGTTGATCTTGTGCATTAGCATATTCAATAAAGTCATCCCAATAATGATACCAATCCTCACCATTCATATAATTAATTACGTTATCTCCAAATTTCTTCCATCTCTCAAATGATCTGTCCATAAATTTTTGTGAGTGATTATAAGATTTCATCCATTCCCTATCTCCATTAATCAATTCATCCCAATCATTTGTTACTTTTTCTTTTAATGCAGGTGGTAACAATTTAGGATTTAATGGACGAGGAAACTGAACAATACTTGTGTGATAATCAACTCCCATTGAATAGTAATACTTGGCGATTTCAGTTGCTCTCGTAATATTTAATAAATTGGCTGTCATTGTTGCACTTAGTTGAATGTTGCTTAACTGTAGTGCTTTTTTTATATTATCTTCTGCTATTGATAAATTGCCTCGAACTCTAACATATTCGTATATTTCAGGATACGCATCCAAACTAACTCGTATACTAACACGCTTGAAATGCTTCCACAAATCTAGTATGCTTTTTCCTTTGTAGTCAAGCGTACTAAAATTACTATTATATTGTAATGTAATATGGTTTGCTTCAGGTAAAATACGCTCTAAAAAATCATAATGCTTATCATGGAACAAAGGTTCTCCACCTGTAATCATCAATTCTGTAAGGTTCGGACTAAGTGAAACCACTTCATCAATTATCTCTTGTGTTAGACTAACATGCTTTTCAAGTTCCCTGTATGTTCCAACTTTTTTCATTTGTCCCATTAATATCGGATCTCGTTTCGCCTTCTGTTCCCATATGCTACTATATGTAGGAGAACAATGTCTACACATCAAATTACAGATATTATCAAAACGTATTTCAATACTTTGTAAATTTTTAATTGGGTAACTACCATCTTCTTCGATATTGTTAATAATATTATTACTATCAACATCAGGATACATTTCAGCCGCATTTTGACGTAAACTTTTCGCACCGCTACGTTCTAAATCCCAACAACTTATACAACCTTTATGTTGAACTCCATTTACCAATTCGGTTCGCACTTTACGTAACTGTTCGCCATTCCAAGTATCTGTAAGTGTATCTGTTAGAAAATCTCCAACCTTATCTGGATATCTCCAACACGCACTCAACTTACCTTCATTTTTAATGTTAATATGATGGAAAGGCATTATGCAAAATGTATCACTCTTATTCTTATCTTCCATTTATATATCCTTAAATATGTCTTTCATCTCTGTAAAGGTAGAACTAAAACTATTGTTACGCTGCCTATCACATAGACTTAAATATTCTTTTAACTCTGGAAGTCTAATGCTCCAGTCTTCACTTTCCATAAATTGTACCATACCTTGAAGACGCTTTATTCCGTATTCTGCGTCGATAAAATTTTCTTGTGTTACATTGTCCTTATGCCAACTTGGGATACCTAGTTCCCAATTCGCTTCCCACCATGGATAAAACTCTTCATACTTTTTACGTACTTCTGCTTTAAACCAGTCTGGTAATACTTTAACATTAAGATGTGCTGGGTGATAAACAAAGTGATAATTAATTCCGCCAGCGCCGAATGGCCACATATTAATTTTACTAAAACCTTGTTCCAGTTTCCATTTAATGAAATCTGGAATATAATATATGTTCAAAGCCTGCACTGCACATGCAACAGTTACTTCTACATTGTCACTGGTTTGCTTGTCTAATATATGAAATACTTCTTTCTGTCTGCTCCATTCACTAGGATAGCGAATGTAATCATTCATATCTTCAATACTATCAACACTATAATGAAAGCGTACTAATTTAAATTCTTTCCATAGATCAAATAAATCATCTCTCCACTCTACACCATTTGAGTTATAGCGTAGTTCAAGATCCTTTGCGTAACCCATTTTGATAGCGTGTTCAAGTATTTCGTAGTGTTCTTCAATAATAAGACTTTCGCCACCTGCAAAATATATCTGTTGCATACTAGGCATCTGATCGTAAAACTGTTCCCAAAATTTTGGATTCTGCTTATGCCAATTATAACTACTTCTATTAGTACTACCTTTGTCAGCCCATTGCATTGTCTCCTTTAGAGATTCGTTTTTTACCTCTGGAAAAATCTTTTTATAATCTTTAATCCAGCCACTACTATCGTGTGGACTACACATTACACATGCTAATTGACACTTAGTACCAAATCTTAAATCAATATATGCTAACTGTGGAGGAACGCCGCCGTCAGCAGATGTGTTTTCAATAAGTTCATCAACATTGACACGTTGGCTCCAATAATTTGTTTCCCACATACGTTTACTATTATGTCCGGATGCCTCTTCTTTGTAACACTTCATACAACTAGGTGGCTTTTCACCATTAAGCATTTGCAGGCGCACATTCTTCATATAATTAGAATTCCAAGCAGTTTTAAAGTCACTAACATTTAGATTGTTTGGTTTACCATCATCTGTTTTAAGAATTCCTATTTGGCCACCATGAACTTTATCATTGGTAGGCCCAACGCTACTTGCATTTGCAGTACAACAGACCCGCATACTGCCATCAGGACGTGTGCTAAGGTGTACCCATGGCAACAGACAAAAAGTCTCGCTTGGATATTTTTTTTCAGACATTTGGTGTTTACTCCGTTATTATACGTATTATACTAATATTTTAAGTGATTGTCAACATATTAATTATTAATTATTTCTCTATGTGCCCACGCACGTTCCTGGCACCACCAACAAGTATCACACGTTTTTGTCCAGTTATCTGTTTTATTACCATCCCCTTCACAACTACGAGTAATCTTATCTAGCGTATCAAGTATACCGAGGTTATCTGCTAACCACATTGTTACACGTTTATCTGCATTGCGAAATGGTTCAACATATCTACAATCGTCACCATTTGCATTGTGCACTACTGTACAACTATCTATAGCAACTGCAGGACTAGTAGGGTCATTGTGGTCACGTTTTAATTCTCTATACTGGTGCATATTATCTATAGCCATCGGCACAGGGGGATTTTTAGTGACACCATTATAATCGTGTACTCTACTCACTTGACCATTTGCCATTTCTGCTTTTCGAATTGGATTTAAATTTTGAACCACTAAGTTTTTCTGTGCAGCAAGATATGTTGCACTTCCGTTTTCCCACCAGTTTATTGCATCTAACCACTGTTTGTCTCTGATATCAGCTACTGGTATTTCTTTTCTAACCCAATCTATAATAGTATCTACTATTGGTCTATTATCAACACGATAAAGCCATGTTCTGTCATCATCTGGATTTGCACGAACTACTGTAATAGGTTGAATTATAGCGTTGGGATTTAATTCTGCGCATGTTTGTGCAATCATATACAATAGTAATGCACTATCAAATCCGCCACTAGTTCGAACTGTTATCATTTGTGATTCTACTGGTATATGAACTGCGCCATATGGTGTATTATATATTTTAGTCATTGTGTTCCTCTATCTTAAATTTTGCAATTGGTTTTGTTTCTTGAACTTTCTTACTACACGTACTTGCACATTTAACCATCTTACTTCCGCAACTTGTACCATATTCTGAATCGAAACTTCCTACTAAATCTTTTTTATAAAATGGATGATTTAATATTTCATCAACACTATGTAAATCTAATCGATTCCAATCAGGTGAACTATATTCACTATACATGGTTTTACTTACCTGATGCCAATGTGTGTTGTGACCACCGAATTCAGTATTTCTAATAAAACAGCAAGGCCACAGGCGTGCATTGAAATCAATAAAATACATTTTTTGTCTTTGAAAGAAACAGTCAATTGGATCGTTTTCAACACTTTTCTTTGATATAAAAAACTTATCAAGATCATCTGGGCTTGAATTATTATATTGTTTATCTTCAGCCTGAATCCGCCGTATGTCTTCTATTTCCCAATTATTCTCAGATATCATACTACGGTCTAACCTATGTATGAAATTCTTAAATCCCATCTGCTTACTTTTCTCACTTGCTTCTTCAACTTGATGTTTGTTCCATGGGAATACCAAATACTGCCAGCCAGCATCTCCACCTGCCTGAATGAAAGATTCTGCATTTTGCATAATTCGATCAAAATTAGTTCTCTGTCTATATAGATGATTGGTATCTTGTAAACCATCTATACTAAATTTCAATTGGTGCCTGTCAAACTGTTGTAGTATCTCAGCAGTTTCAGCCCAATAACTGGGATTTCTAATACTACCATTAGTATGTATCCAAACTTTTTTTATTCCACATTTTAATGCTAACCTAAGAATATCATTAAATTGGGGATGCATGAAAGGATCATCAACTGTTCCGCAAAAGTCCAAATCTGTAACTGTCTCAAACTCATTTAAGAATTTTTCAATCACATCTAGTTGTAGAATCTTTTTATCTGGAATAGTTGGCATCTTACCATTAAAATTTAGATGATTAGTACGTGCACAGCCGAAGCACAGTGCATTGCACATACTACTAATCTCTAGTTGTAATCGTGTAGGCTCCGGTAGATACATCTGCGTCAATGTACTTATCTCCTTTTTTTATATTTTTAATCTTAGTTGTTTGTAAATCAGTCAAACATCCACATAAGTCCCACTTACATTTTACTGGCAGTAATGGAATACTGTATTCTTTATCACTTATATTACCATATTTTAAGTTCTTAAAACACTGGCTGCCAGGTTTGATCCACCCATTATGTTGAACTACTAGTGTTTCAATCCCCATATTACAATACCAATCTTTCCAATCATTTAGTTGTGGTAATAGTATTTCATTTTCTATACTTTTAACTATTACTGGTTCTTCTCCGTCTTTTCTCCACTGCATTTTGCTTTGATTTTTTAGATTTGGGGATCCGTTTAATCTCTGCAGAGAATTCATTGTTGCTAATTGTATATCTGTATAAGGTTGTAATTCATGCTTCCGTATTGATATTCTGACAGGCTTATATTGTAAACTAACATCAGGTATTAAATTATCATACAAATATTTATATGTGTCAACACACCCATCAAATTGCGCAATATCCATCATAACATGCAACGATATATTTATACCTGATTTTTGGACTTGATTAAATTTTTCAACAATCTTTTCTTTTTTGGTTTGTCCCTCATGTATACTTACAATAAGTAAATCGAATAGATGCGCTTTATCTGTCCACCATTTTGTACTACGTGTGCCGTTAGTTAATAATCGGATTATATTATTTTCATTTATATTTTTAATATATTCACAAACTTTCGTCACCTCAGGCCATAGTGCAGGTTCACCGCCATGAAAATTAAAAAACATTATTTTGTTTTGAGGGATACATATGTTTTCCCATACAAAATCAATGAACCTAATGCAATTATCAAAATCATGCCAGGGAACTCCGCCGTCCCAGCATGCTGGATCACAGTAAGAGCATTGGAAATTACAAGTGTTTCCTGCTGCCCAATCAATAATTATTGCATTTTCTTTTACAGGTTCAAAATAATCATATTCATATTTTGTCATCGAAATTGCTCCTTGAACGGATCAAACTCAGTTCCACATTTCATTGCGCATACTCCCAGTTTACCATCACTTAGGCTAGTTTTATCCCAACTATCGGTAATACTAGTTAAGAGATTACCAGACATTGCATCTTCTATGCTAATTTCAATAACATTAATTCCGTCTTTTCCGCCAGCAGCATCTATATGATCCCATATCTGTTCTACACGATAATCTTTATGCCACCACTTATACATACGACCCGCAGTCCAACAGCATGGCATCAATAGTCCTTCTGCTGTTATAAAGATTTCATTCTTTTCAACTGCCTTACACGATATATTACATTTGTCATAATATTCACGCATACTACCATATGATTTTTCTATTTCTTTTTGCTTTAATAGAGCAATATTTTGGTTGTCAGTACTTTTAGGTTTAGCGATTACCGCAGTCTTTTCTCCCTTGCGGTTTTGTGCCTGGTGTGTATCTTTAGACGTTTCTCCACTTGCAACTATAAATCTCCCAGATTTTTTCTTTTGAAACTTTTCACATCCCCATTCAATTGCAAGTGTTTCTGCTTCTGCAACCTGATGTTCATTGTGTTGGAATATCAGGAAGTCCCATCTTGCTCTACCACCAGCAGAGATGAATGCTTTCATATTACGTTCTACATTATCCCAAACAACATTTTGTCTGTAAAGATGATTTGTATCACGAAGACCATCAACACTAAAGATTACTGCACCTTTATTATTGATAACTCCAGCCAATTCTTCCCACCATTCTGTATTCTTTGCACCAGCATTTGTGTTCATACTTAGCCACATTGTTGGATTATGTTCTCTAAAGTATTTAAATACTTCTAATGTATCTTTAGCAACAATAGGATCACCAAGATTACCACACATATACATCGCATCTAATTGTCCAATAAACTCTGGAGAGAATATCTTTTTACAATCGTCTATTGATAGTTCTGCATTTGTAATATGTCTATTATCAACACCGCCATTTTCATTTCGGTCACACATAGGACACGCTGCTTGACAACGTTGCGTTATTTCTAAATGAACTTGTTTTATGTTATCGTATCTATACAAGTCTACCAAATCCCCAATATCTTTCTTTACAAAACCAACATTCGCCACAATGATGTGTAAAATCAGTTGTGTGAATTTCACAACTTCTAGTTAATGGGAATATTTCCTCTAATATACCTAATGTAACATAATGTTCATAGACCCCTTTTTTATCAGTATTGATCAAAGGGCGTGTACTAAGTCCATTAGTGTAGAGTTTTTTTTCTTTGCCACGTTGGCGATCATTATACCATTCTGAATTAAATTCGCTAGGATCGACTAGTTCAGGTGCTTGCTCTGCACTAGGGTTAGCAGTTATTCCAGCATACTGTGCTTGTAAGCCATATGATTTGTAAGCATTGATTACTAACGTTTCTTGGTCTTTAACATAATTTGTATCACTCCTCACTGAGCCAGTAATATGAGTATCAAAGGTATAGTTGACAAGTGATTCAATTTTTGTTATAACTTGTTTAGAAAATATTGCCTGAAATGGCTTTTTTTCGCTCACACCAGTTATAGGATAAATTTTTAAATCTGGGCGTTCCGCTTCTGAGTATTTTGCTAACATATAAGCTACTAATGCACTGTCGGCACCACCTGATATTTTTAGTCCTATTCTAGTAATACTAGAATCTATACTCATTTTGTAGTCATCTTGACTGTTTTTAAATAACATCTACTTATATCCAATTAGCATAAATCTCGTATACTTATCAAGTTCTAATTCGCCACTATATAATATATTTTGCATAGGAGATTGTGTTTTAAATTCTTCAATACTATTGACACAATTTACGTGCTCTTCAACTTCAAAATAATTATTACTTTGTAAAATTACTATCTTTCCCTGAGGGATCTTAGTATACCATTCAGAAAAGTTTTCGATATGTTCACAACTTGTATTTATAATTGTATCTGGTATATCATCTTGTTCGCAGGCAGTGCCGTCTGATCTATGTGTTGTATAAGTTTCACTAGCAAAATTTATATCAAAAATATCTTTAGTTGATGCTTTAAATTGCCATTCATTTACTACCCAGGGTTTATTAAAAACTTCAGCAATCTTCCAACATGTCGGATCAATATCGAAAGACCTAACTTTATCCACTTTAATGTTACTCTCAAATAACATTGTAGCAAGTGTAGCATACCACCCGGCACATAGAAATACTGTACCTAAATCTAAGTTTAATTTCTTTAATTCTTTTACAATCCAAAGTTTGCTTTTCAATTGTCCTCTACTAAAACAATCATTCCATATTTTTGTATCATTTACGAAAAAATTTTTAAACGCTACTGTAAACTGTGTGTCTACATAGCGTTCTAGTATAGGCCATAACTTCCAAGTATTATCCTCTAAGACTAGTCTGCGCAAATCCTCATCATTGACTAAACGAAATAGACTATGCAAATTTTGTTCTAATACTGCTTTACGTAATTCTTCAATATCTCCCAAGACATTATTAGGCATCAGTCTAAAAATACTGCTGATATCTTGATCAATGTACGCTCTACGCAAGTCTGCTAACTTGGTGTTTGTAGGATACAATAATTCAAATCTGTCTAATAATTCAAATGTAGGAAGCATTTACTTAATACCAATTTTCATATAATAATTTATTCCATTTATTTTTTGATTACCCGAATATAACTCAGTTTTCAATTGAAATTTACGGTTAAACGCAATTGAACTTAGAAATGGCCTCACTGATTCTTCATTACCAGTAGCCACTAATACAACATGACGATCAGTTGGAATCATTTTCCACCAATCTTCATAATTTTCAATGCTACTTATATTAGTATTAATTATTACATTTGGAATTTCGTCAAATGGATTGCTCAAACTACCGTCAGGAAGAGTGGTAATAAATTCATTCTTTACATAATCCAAATTAAATATATCTTGTGTGGTAGATTTAAATCTCCAATCTTCAAGTAATTCATTTTTCATTAGTGAATCTGCCATAAATTGACCAGTAGGATTAAGATCAAAACTACGAATGTTTTGAAATACCAATGAACTATCTAAAAAACCCGCACTTAATAGTCCAATACCGCCATCTAAGACATAGACAGTCCCTAGGTATTTTTTTGCAAATACATTTATCATCTGTGATATTACCCAACTATGTATTGCACCATTCTGTTTACTAGCGTAGGATGATATATCACAGTTAGGGAAGTCATATATTAAATCTTTAAGTCTATCCAATAACATATTTTCCCTGGTAACATTCGTGGTGTAGTAACAAAGATAGTCCATTGCTGAACGATAATTACCGAGTTGCTGCGCAGGATTATTTTCTGTATAAAGATTGCTCATTGCTTGATAATCATAATGTTGTATTCCGGTTGAAGACTCTACTACATCGTTTATTGTTTCTTCAATTGCATCTTCTATTATTAGTGTTGGATTTGAACCATCAATCAATTCATCATATAATACTGAGGTTGATTTGGGCAATATGGGTTTTCTCCGTGCTGCTCTTTTACTTCTAATATTACTCATAATATATATCAAACCTTTCTTTTAACCATGTATAATCATTTATCTTATTTAATTCAATGATATTTTCTTTGTTTTCTTCACCATAATCGCTACCTGCTATTGCACCTGCTATTGCATATTCGCCATATGGTTTACCTTGCCCCGCCCGCATCCAGGTATGTAACCTGTCATTTGTTTCACTATTAACCTGCCCTTTAATAATCTTACTGGACAACTTAGTACATTCTCTAAAAGCACTTTTCCAAGTGTTAAAAGGATCAGTATTAAAATTAGTTATGTTAGATATCTCTGGCATCAATTTAAAATTATCTGATATGCTGGTAGTAAAATCTATATTCCAGTCACTTGCATTGCGTAATAAATCAGTTGGAAATAGTTTAACACCACCATAACCATAAACCAAATCATTCACTGGGTTTTTAGATTTCCATACGTGTACTACTTCCCTATCCCATATGGGCGCATAATAATCAAAATTAAAATCATCGGTGATGATTGCATCTGCATCTATCACATAAAACATATCACTTTCAGCAACAAATGCTGCTTTTTGATGTGCATTAAAAATTCCAGTGACACCGTGCACTCTTTTTGCAAAGGGAAATCTTTTTAATATAATTTGATAGTTTGCATCTGCAAATTCTTCATCATAACTTAAATAAACTATATCATGTTGTTTAGCGACTATTTCATATTTAAAAGTATCTAAAGTATCTTGATGAATATATTCGCCAGATAATATACATATGCCACCTGCAATAATATCAGTATCATAATTTTTATGTATCAATTTAACACTGATGTCATTACCATATTCATTTCTAACACCAGTACTCCATATATGCGGAAGTTCATTGTCCCATTCAGTAGGCTTAAAATTCCAATCAAAATCCTGTACATTTATTTCATTGTCAATTACCCAATAGTATTCAGTATTAACACGCTTTTTTATTTCTGTATATAAACTGTTTATGTCTGACAGGTCATTTGATTTTACTAACTGTGCATTCGGAATTTTTTCCAAGACTTTTTTATATCGTTCAATTAAATGAACAGATAAGTCATCAGTTATGAAAAAACAATCGTATGCCATAGGTAACCTATAATTATAATTAATGCTATTATAACAGATTAATCATCTGATGTAAAGACTTTTATACCATAATGCTTAGAAAATTCTTGTGCATCATTTAAATCATTGACAATTGGTTGACCTTTAATATTTAATGATGTATTCACAAGCATAGGACAACCAGTCTTTTCTTTAAACTTAGACAACAATGTATATAACTCTGGATGCTGTTCCTTGTTAACTGTCTGTACCCGTGAGGTCCCGTCTGCGTGTATGATTGCAGGGAAATCAAGCGGATACTTACACTTAGCAACAAATTGCATATAAGGTGAACTATTAATGTTTTCTGGCATAATGAAGTAATCGTGTACATCTTCTTCTAGTATCATTGGTGCGAATGGTCTAAACTTTTGTCTACGTTTGATTTCATTCATTCTGTCCTTAATTGTATCTCCACGAGGGTCTGCAGTAAGTGTTCGATTACCTAATGCACGTGGACCAAATTCTGCACGACCATTTGCAATGCCAATGATATCACCATTAAGTAATGCATTCAATGCTTTCTCTACTGGATAACTACCTTCTATATTATGACCTAGATAAGGGGTTTCCCATTTGATTCTTGTATCAAAGAACTTTTGCGATGCACCGATACAACTACCTGCATCACCTGGATTCGGCATAATCCATACATTTTTAAATCTATCAGTAATTAAACTGTTTGCACTACAGTTGAGTGCTGCGCCGCCCATTAATATTAGATTATCACTTCGACTTATTTTTCTAGTATAATCTATTATCAATGATAACATATTATTATATACTTCTTGTGTTGCAGCAGCAATATCATAATGATCTTGCTCTGTTGTCAACTCAGGTAGAAACCACTTGCAACCACGATGTAAATTTTCTTTAAACGTAACTAATTGATAAAATTTATTTGTATGGTCGTCTAGTATTATTCCTAATTCATTGTATACGTGTGTAGTTAACGATATACCACGAACCAGTCTTGTGTGGTCTCCATATGCAGCCATACCCATAAGTATGTACTCATCCTCTTGTGGTTTTAAACCCAATCTATCAGTCATTGCACTGTAGAATAATCCAATACTATTTGGATAACTTTGAGAATAAACTTGCTTTAATTGGTCACCATTGCCATCCCATATAGTTAGTGTCTCTAGTTCACCTATACTGTCAATTACTACTACGGTAGCATTATCAAACTCACTAGTAAAATATCCACTAGCAGCATGGGTGTAATGGTGATACTGATATTCGATTGGAATTCCAACTAATTGTGGAAATTGTTTTAAGTAATTTTTAGGAAGTTCATTCAAATCAAATGCCAACGAATATTGTCCTGCAACAAATTGTCTCCACTTTTTAATCACAGGCTTTTCATACCATGCAATCACATCAGGCTTACCATACGATAAGGCTTCTTGAATTATTTCTGCATTCAAGTTAGGGTCATTTTTAATTTTAGAATAGCGTTCACTGTGACTGGCAAATAAAATTTCACCGTCTTCAATGACACTGACCGCAGCATCATGGTTTAATGCGCCTGATATTCCTATTACAATCATTTGTAAATAAATGGGTCTCTCTTGCGGAGTTCTGCCAAACGTTTTTTTAATTTCTTGTTATCTTTATATCGTGTATACGGATATATTAATATTTGCCATATTTTTTTCATTTTTAAAATATTCCCATATTATCATTCTCAATTAACGTAATGTATTTCAAACCATCCTAGCATAACTTTGCCATCTTCCGGAGTAGCGTTAAACCATTCTCCCTTAACTCTTTTGTGTGCATATTCCTTATGTAAT
>Ga0208921_1000056_pt1 | contig 30609 bp, 28 predicted proteins | sample ColrivemetaGS709_FD_187611 | JGI IMG/M metagenome (GOLD analysis project Ga0208921, IMG submission 187611) | Estuarine microbial communities from the Columbia River estuary - Ebb tide non-ETM metaG S.709 (SPAdes) (version 2) | ecosystem: Environmental > Aquatic > Marine > Intertidal zone >...
AGCCGGCCCGTAGGGATTGGGCATCGCGCCGCCATTCCGTGCCGAGCCGCATTTGGTGGCTGCCCTGCAGCTCGCGGCCAATCTCTTGGCCAATGACCAGGAATTCGACCGGGGAGTGGATGGGATTTTGAACCGCCCCGGTGTAGCGGTATTCTGCCGAAAGAAAACCTTGGTTATCGATCACCTGAGCCACCCCGATCCCGGCGGTAGCAGGCTGAACGGTTTGAAAGGACTCGTCTTGGTAAAGTTCAAAGGCATCGACGCCCACATTGGCCGGATTGGCGGGGTTGTCATAGATGCGGTAGCGGTAATGCCAGCTAGAACGCAGCAAGGACGTACCCGTCCAGAATGCCGAAATCCGTGTTCCGTCCCCCACTTTGGCCAAGATGCCGAGGCGGAAGCGCAGGCCTCCACCGCTCAAGCTGTCGACCTGGCGGGTGTAAATATTCAGTAGGTAGCCATCTTGGGAGTAGGGGTATTCAAAGATGCTCAACCGCTCGGTGCTGCGAAGCTGAAGGTATTCAACCCCCGCGCCCAGGGCTATTCGATCTGTGCGAACGGCCACGCTGCCTTGGGTTTGACTGATTTTTTGGTCGCGCTCCATGTAGAGGTACTGGGTCTCAGGCGTGCCCACCATCAAGGGATATAGGGAGACGCCATCGTACTCGAGGACATAGGCTTGGTAGGCGGCATAAGCCCCATAGAGGCCTTGCTGGAAGCATTCCGTGGGGCTCAAATTTCCGGCTTCCGCCAGCCATCCATCCACTTGGGATACCGTCGGCTGGAATGTTTCATGAAACCACGCAGAAGGTTTGAATCGGCTAGTTCGACGGTCCAGGCTGAAGGCCAAAACAGATTCATCCGTGATTTGCAAGGACGTCCCCCAGTGAAAAGCGGGTAGCTGCGCTTGAGTCAGGAATCCTGATTGGTCCACCCCGAGCAAACCGGTGAGGCTCATTTCCGCCGCACGGTATGTCGCGGCCGTGGCGGGATTGTCAAGGATGGCGGAGGGGTCATTTCCCAAGGACGATAGGGCACCCCCCGTGGCCATGTAGCGCGCACTTCCGGCCCACGGATGGGTCATGGCACTGCTGAAATGCCACAGGCTTTGACCCTGGAGAGTTAAGCAGGCGAGGCATGCCAGCCAGAGTCCGAACGCCCTCATCGCCCACCGCGTCCTCCGGTGGAACGACTCGGAGAGGGACTGCTGGATCGAACCGGCTCCGAAACGCTGCGGCTAGGGGTGGCTCGGCTGGGTTCCGAGAAGCTTCGCTCGCTGGAACGCGAGGTTTCTTGACGCGTGGGAGCGTTGTAGGTGCGCTGAAGGGGCTCCGAACGCGGTGCGCTTCGTTGCACTTCGGGTTGCCGCACCGTGGGCGGAGGGGTACGGCCCTGTTCTGTGTCAGGGCGGCGCGAAGTGGGCCGCTGCGCGTCAGACTGGCGTCCTTCTGGTTGGCGAGGTTCCCCGCGCTGGGGAGGATTGGCGTAGTGAATCGTGCCGTTTGGCGTTCGACCCACTTCATCGCGGCTCGGGTTGCTGCGGTGGGTTTCGATGCTGCGCATGGGCGTAATCAGAATCTTTTCCTCGGTCATGCCTTCGCCACGGCCCTCTTCAATGGTCCCAGGGCGCTCACTAGAGCGGCCTGCGACGTTTTCTACACGTGGTCGGCGCACATGGGGTCCGCCGCTGATGTTCATCCGCCGCATGGAAATATTGCTACTCACCGGATTAGGGGCACTGCCTCCTGTCGTCGGGGCCGTTCCCGTCATGCCGCCCCAAGGATTGAATCCCCCGTAGCCATAGCCATTGTATCCGTATCCACCGTATCCGTAAGGGTTTCCGTACCCGTATCCCGGATAGCCCAAACCGCCCATGGCGTAGGGGTTGTAAAAGGGATCGTTCCATGGGGTGAAGTAGGGAGAGCCAAATCCACCAGGAGAGCCAAATCCACCAAAAGGCATGAATCCAGGGGGATACATGTAGGGGCTATTGTAGCCATAATAGTAGGAGGGGAAGTATTGAAATTGCGGATAGTCCCAACGGCGATGCCGCGGGCGGTAGGAGAAGTAGGGACTCGCATAGGGGCCGTTAAACGTGTAAAAGGCATCCTCGTATCCGTCTTCGTATCCATCGTTGTAACCGTCATCCCCATAGTAGGCGTAGCCTTGGGAAGAAGCACGTGAACCCCCACTGGAATACCCATAACCACCTGACTCGGGATAGGGATCCCATGAGTAGATGCCATCGTCGTAGTCCGCGAGGCTTCGGCGGTCGACGGAGGTGCACGCAGCTAGGGCGGCCAAAGCGAAAAGGGATAAAAAGGAGTAGCGCATTCCGAAGTACCTTTGTGGTTAGACTACTTCTCAAGGTACAAATCCCATACCATTCTCTATGGCAAAGAATCTCACCACGCGCGAAAAGGACTATAGCCGTTGGTACAATGACCTCGTTGTTCAAGCCGATTTGGCCGACAATTCAGGTGTTCGCGGCTGCATGGTCATCAAGCCTCACGGCTATGCGATTTGGGAAAAAATACAAGCGGAGCTCGACTTCCGTTTTAAGGAAACGGGGCACGTCAATGCGTATTTCCCGCTCTTCATCCCCAAAAGCTACTTCTCAAAGGAAGCGGCTCACGTGGATGGTTTTGCCAAAGAATGTGCGGTCGTTACCCACTACCGACTCAAGAATAATCCCGACGGTCCCGGCATTGTCGTCGATGAGGACGCCAAGTTGGAAGAAGAACTCATTGTTCGCCCTACTTCGGAAACGATTATTTGGGACACCTACCGAAATTGGGTGCAGTCCTACCGCGATTTACCCATTCTGGTAAACCAATGGGCCAATGTGGTGCGCTGGGAGATGCGCACACGCTTGTTTCTGCGAACCACGGAGTTCCTATGGCAAGAGGGCCATACGGCCCATGCTACAGAAGCGGAAGCCGTGGCCGAAGCAGTTCAAATGCTCCATGTGTACGGCGATTTTGTCGAAGAGTACATGGCCATTCCGGTCATTCGGGGCGTGAAGTCTGCGAATGAACGCTTTGCTGGGGCGCTAGAAACCTACTGCATTGAGGCCCTCATGCAAGACGGCAAGGCCCTTCAAGCAGGCACTTCGCATTTCCTGGGGCAGAACTTTGCCAAAGCATTCGACGTCAAATTCCAAGACAAGGACGGGGAAGTGAAGCACGTCTGGGCCACCTCCTGGGGGGTTTCCACCCGCCTCATGGGGGCCCTCATTATGACGCATTCGGACGACCATGGACTGGTGCTTCCTCCCAAATTGGCCCCTATTCAAGTGGTCATTGTGCCCATCTACCGGGGTGAAGAGGAGTTAGAGGCCATCAATGCAGTGGCCTCTGAGTTGGTCGCAGACTTTAAAAAGCGCGGCATTCGCGTGAAGTACGACAACCGAGATACCTACAAGCCGGGTTGGAAATTCAATGAATATGAGCTCAAAGGTGTGCCGGTGCGCATCGCCATCGGGCCAAAAGACCTCGAGAAAGGCACGGCCGAAGTAGCGCGCCGCGACACCTTGACCAAGTCCTTCCTTCCCATGGAGGGATTGACACAAGCCGTGGAGACCATGTTGGACACCGTACAAGTTGAACTCTTCGAGCGAGCGAAAGCGCACCGCGACCGCAGTATTCATGTCGTGAATAGCTGGGACGAATTCACGGCTGCACTAGACCGAGGAGGCTTTGTTTCGGCCCATTGGGACGGTACCCCTGAAACAGAGGACCAGATCAAGGACAAGACGAAAGCCACCATCCGCTGCATTCCCTTGGACAATGCGCTAGAAGAAGGTCGATGCATCCTGACGGGACAGCCTTCGACGCAGCGCGTTTTATTTGCTCGCGCCTACTAAGCCATGAGCCGGAAGGGAGATATTCTGCACGTACTGGCGACCAAGTCCAGCAACAAGCAACTGGTGCATCGAAATGCCCTGGCCGTCTTTGCGGATTTGAAAGGTATACTTAGGGAAACCGCGGCGGAACTAAACAGCCAGATTTGCGCCATCGACCATTCTGTGGTCGTCGAATTTGTGGACCGTGGCGAGTATGAGGTGGAAATCCGTTTTTCTGGGGACTCCCTCATCTTCCAAGTTCACTCCAACGCTTTTGCCTTGCCTGAAAAGCATCCTTTGCGCCAAACGCCTTATGTCCAAGCCGATGAGAAGCGGACCTTCTTTGGGTTGATCCATGTGTACAACTTTCTATCGGACTCGTTTAAAATGCGCCGAATGAATGATGCCGGGATGTTGCTGAGCCGATTTTTTGTCAATGGCGAGGGGCATTATATGGCCGAAGGCCTGGGCCGTCTGGGTATCCCTCTGACGGAGGCGCGCATCACGTCGGAGGTGATGCAATCCTGGGTCGAGCACGCCATGCTTCAGGCGATGGATATGGACCTCGTCGTCGCGCCATTCAATGAAATCCACGAGATTTCGGTCATGGAGCTCGAGGGTCTTCGGGAAGAGTTGCGTCAGCGCACCAGCAAGCGACTAGGGTACCGCCCTACAGGCGGGCGATGAGGGATGAAATTCTCCTAAAATTATCCCGAAAGGAGAATGAAGAATTGGAAAATTGTCATACATTTGCACTCCCAAAACCTATTGGCCCGTTCGTCTAGCGGTTTAGGACATCTCCCTTTCACGGAGAAGATCACGGGTTCGAATCCCGTACGGGTCACAAATTTTGATTAAAAGAAAAACATTGATTTAAGTTATTATGGCGAATCATAAATCCTCCCTAAAGCGCATCCGCCAGACGCAGAAGAAGCGTTTGCACAATCGTTTCTACCACAAGACGACCCGTAACGCGGTTCGCATCTTGCGCACGGTCACGGATGCCGCTGAGGCCGCTGCACAGCTTCCCTTGGTGAGCGCCATGTTGGACAAGTTGGCCAAGCGCAACATCATCCACAAAAACAAAGCTTCCAACTTGAAGTCAAGTTTGTCAAAGCACGTAAACGGATTGTCTTAAGTAGACGTCTGATTTGGTCAAGAAAAGCCGCCCTCGGGCGGCTTTTTTGTTTTCGGCCAGCCCGGCCGAACAGGTACTTGGGGCGAGTCGGGCCATCCCGGGTGAGGCGGATCGAAGCATGTATACCGACGCCTAACCGGCTGCAGTGATTCCCCGCTTCACCTTGCCGCCATGCTTCCCATTCCACAATGGTCTCCTGAAGACCGACCCCGCGAAAAATGCCTTGACCAGGGCGCGCGCAGTCTTACCACCACAGAGTGCCTCGCCCTCTTGATTCGAACGGGCGATCGATCGCGTACCGCATTAAGCCTTGCACAGGCCCTCTGGCGGGCCCACGGCGAAGACCTCCATGCCCTCGCGCAGGCCAATCCAGAAGGCTGGACCCAAACCCCCGGCGTGGGGCCCGCCAAGGCGGCGGCATTGGCCGCCGCCTTTGAACTGGGCCGGCGGATGCGGGAGGAGGAAGGGGTGGTGCCTCAGCGGATTCGGGCGAGCGCGGACGCGTTTGAGGTGTTGCGGCCCAAGTTGGAGGGCCTGGATCACGAGGAGTTCTGGGTCGTGTACTTGAGTCGGGCCCATGAAGTGTTGGCGAGTGAGTGCGTGGGCAAAGGAGGATGGACCGGGACGCTGGCGGATTTGCGTGTAGTCTTTCAGCGGGCCTTGGCCCGACGAGCCCCAGCAATTGTTGTGGCCCACAACCATCCTAGCGGGCGACTTGTACCGAGTCCAGAAGACCGCGCATTGACGCAACGGATGGTGCATGCGGGGCAGTTTTTAGACATTGTTCTCTTGGATCATTTAATCATTGGCCGGAGGGATTACGTTAGTTTTGCGGATAGGGGTTGGCTGAAAACCAATTCGGATCCATTATGATTGTACACATCGTCGGGGCGCGCCCTCAATTCATCAAGTTGCTGCCTCTCTACCGGGCTTTAGCCGAGCGTGGAGCACCCCAGCGAGTGCTGCATTCGGGGCAGCATTGGGAGGCAGGAATGAGTGAAGTGTTCTTTCGAGAGTTTGGCTTGCAGCCGGATGTGATCTTGACGTGGTCCACGGTCCACGAGGAGAATGTGGCCGCGATGGCCGATGCTTTGATGGGGTGGCAGCCGGATACCGTAGTGGTGTACGGAGATACATTTTCGACCTGGTGTGCGGCACGAGCGGCCAAGCGGTTGGGCTTGCCCTTAGCGCATGTCGAGGCGGGTTTACGCAGTTTTAATGCGGCCATGCCGGAAGAAGAGGCGCGCGTGAAGACCGACACAGTGAGCGATTGGCATTTTGTGCCTTCGGAACGGGCGCTCGTTCAGCTGCAACGCGAAGGGTTGGACCGAGGAGAGGCGCACACCGTCATGACGGGCGACATCATGGCGGATGCCTTGATGAATCGGGAAATGAGGCCACCTGCAAAGGGCCGAATTTTGGTCACCCTCCACCGCAATACCAATGTGGACGATCCGGTGGTTCGCACCCGGATTGTCGAGGCTGTGGCAGACTTGGCCGAAAGCCATGAAATTCATTGGCCCATACACCCGAGGCTTCGCGCACATTTCGAGGAGGGCAACATGCCCCAGCACATACATTGGCATCCACCGCTGGGCCGTGAAGCCATTTTAGAGCAGCTAGACGCAGCGGAATGGGTTCTGACAGATTCGGGTGGATTGCAAAAAGAGGCCTATTTCTGCCGCCGAAAGTGCATCGTTCTTCGCAACGAGACCGAGTGGGTGGAGCTGCTAGATACGGGCCATTCCTTTTTAGTGAATCCAGAAGCAGCGCGGGATGCAAGGCATCTAGGCGAGCAGTTGGTCACCTGCATGCAGACCAATACCCCCGCCGAGTTCCCACCCGTCTACGGGGAAGGGGATGCGGCGGTTCGAATGGCTGCGGCCTTGTGGAATGGCGGCCCGACGAAGCCCAACGCCTTAACCCTGCAAGGGGATGCCGTAAATCCCCAGTTGCGCTTTGCCGCGGAGGTGGTGCGCCGCATTACGGGTATTCGCATCGATTTCTCGGAAAAGGGGGCCGAATGGCCCCAAGCCTCCTGTTGGTCGCTGCCCTTTGAGCGCTGGACCTTTGCGGATTTGGGTGAGGATGGTTTGGCCAAAGCGGCTTATGTCGGGTCCCGAGCAGAAGAGTTTTCGGGAGGTTCCCGTGATGTGCATGGTCGTTTTTTACCGCAAGCATCCTGCCTGTGGCCGGAGATGCGCACCTCACCAGAGGTGCCCATGGGTCATGTGTGGGTGGAGCAGTTTGTCACCATGTTCCGCCCCGACTTTTCACTGGCGAAACGGAGAACTCCGGATCCTACGGTGGTCGTGGACATCGACCATCGATTCGCCTTTGCGGGCTTTTCAACAATGCATCGATGGGCCGTGGCCCTCAAGCATGCTTTGACAGGCCAATGGGCGCTATTCAAAGCACAGTGGGGCGCCATCGATCCTTATGACGCCTCGCAGGTATTTGTGGACTTGATGAATAGGTTCGGAAGGGTGCGTTGGCAGTTTTTTGCATGGATCGGTCCGGAGCGAGGTCTCCAGGACAAGGGTCCGAGCGTTCACCATCCCCGCGTGGCAGAAGCCCACATGCGTTGGGCCCAGCAGCAACCGAGCACCGGCCTGCACCCAACCTATGGACACCACGAAAAGGGGCAAGCGGGTTTAAATGTGGAGGTTCAGGCATGGACCCAAGCCACTTCTCGGGTGCTTCAGCGTTCCCGCTACCATTATCTCCGCATGGAATTGCCCCATTCCCAATCACAATTAGTGAAAGCGGGCTGCCTCGAAGATTGGAGCTTGGAATACGCTAAGCAACCCGGTTATCGAGCGGGCGTGGCGGTTCCCATTCCTGCCTGGGGCGCAGGACCTTTGGGTAGCGCGCTCGATGGCGACGGCATTCCGTATTTGACCTATGTTCCGGTCGCCTTGATGGACCAAAACCTTCTTGGGGAATCGGCGGAAGCCATTGAGAAGACGTTGCAGTCTTGGCAGGATGCGGCCGCAAAGCACGGAGCGGGCTTGGTGTTGGCCACCCACTGGCGCTTTTTTGGCCCAGGGGCGTCTATTTTTCCAGAGACGGCGTTATATGGCCCATGGAAATCGGGACTTCTTCAATTTTTAAAGCAAGGCAAACCATGAAATGGCTCGCAGGAACGTGGACATCTGAACAGTGGGCCCAATGGGTTAAGGCGAGCCCGTGGGACTTTCCGTATGACCGAGAAGAATATGCCGACGCCCTCGGAAAGACCTGGGGAGCCATCGTGGGGGAGGACTTTGTATGGCCCATGGCCTATCGCCGAGTGGGGATATTCCAAACGGCCTATATGCCTTTTGGGATGCAGCAATGGGGTCCTGTCGGGGCGCATGCTGGTCGGGCGACCCAGCTTCTGGATGCAACCCGGTTCATTCCTGGGGCATTCACCAAGGTGGATCTCCAAATCCACAAACCCATGGATTGGGTCACGTGCACACCCCGATGGCGGCTCCGTGGAGGCCGCCTAGAGCGCTGGACTGAGCGCCCCAATTTTGTGCTGGACATGTCGGGTTCGTATGAAAGCATCCATGCGGCCTACTCAAAACAGTTGCTTCGCAATCTGAAAGAGGCCCGGCAGCACGCCATGACGTTGTTTGAACACGACACCCCCGAAACCTTGTACCACGCCTTTGAGCGCTATCAGGGAAAACGCTACACCATCCCAGAAGGCTTTGGCTCTGCCATCCGCCAAGCCATGTACCATTTGCTACACCAGGGGAAAGGGGCTGTTTGGTCTGTATATGGAGAAGGCAATCGCTTTCTTGCCGGGGCCTTTTTTGCCTTTTCAGGCAACCGAGTGGTCTTACTGTTTTCCGCCATTTCGGACGAGGGCCGTGCCACCCAGGCCATGGCCCACCTGATCAATGAGTTCTTGGTTTTTGCCGCAGGACGCTGGACATATTTTGATTTTGAAGGAAGTTCCGCGCCCGGTTTAGCCCGCTTTTACGGCAGCTTTGGCGCGGTGAACCAACCCTATCTGCGCTATCAACGTTGGTCCCTGTTATGACGCTGACACAACTGGACTATTTTCTTGCCCTGGCGGCCCACCGAAGTTTTAGCCAAGCGGCCAAAGCCTGTGGGGTCACTCAGCCCACCTTGAGTGCCCAATTTCAAAAATTAGAAGAGGAATTAGGGCATGCGTTGATTGACCGAAAGACGCAACCCATGGCCCTCACTCCGCTGGGAGAAGTCCTGCGGGAGCAGGCCCAACGAACCGTGGAAAGTGCCCAAGCGATCCATACGCTTATAGACCAATTTGACCACCCCGTGGTAGGCCATCTACGGCTCGGGGTCGTGGCGCCCTTAGGCACGATTCATGGCGCCTTCTGGTTGAATCAGTGGCAACAAAGTTGTCCCCATGCCACCGTCCATCTCGAGGAAGGTACGGTGATGTCCCTGGCTCAAAAATTGGCGCGCGCCGAACTTGACGCGGCCATCGTTCCCACGGAGGAATGGAATGCCCCCGGAAAATTAAAGCCCGTGTTTGGAGAGGCCTGGTGGGCCATGGCGCCCCAAGTAGGGGGCCAAGCGCCATCCTTGGCGGACGTAAACGCCTGGCTTTTTGGTCCACCCGAAGAGGCTGCTACCCTCTATGCTGCGCGGCATGGGTGGAAGCGAGATGGGAGGCAGGCGGATACCTGGCCCACGTTGTTTGGGCGGGTTCTTTTGGCCGAACGAAGCCGCCAGTGGGTCCTTCTTTCGGAGTCGGAATTGAGCCTCCTTCCAGCGGAAACCCAGAAGAGAGCGCAACCTTGGGGAGATCAACGGACTTGGGCATGGGTTTCGCACCACATGGGCGGATCCTCAGACCTTGAATCACGGTTGTGTGCGGCGCTCCAGACCCGATTGCCCGTCTCCTTGCACGCAATTTCTTAACGAAGACCTCCGTACATCCCAAGGATGGCCAGCCAAATCACCACGGTGGCCAGGACATTCATCCAAAAGCCCGCACGAGCCATATCGGGAATCCGAATTTTCCCAGAGGCAAAAACAATCGCATTTGGAGGGGTCGCCATAGGCAGCATAAAGGCGCAGCTGGCACCCACGGTCAAAGGGATGGCCAGGAGTTCAAAGGGAATGCCCTGGGCCGAGGATACGGCCAAAGCGATGGGCAGCATGCCGCTGACCAAGGCCATGTTCGAAAAGAGTTCGGTCGTCCATACCCCCAGCAGAGTAAAGATCAGGACCCAAAGCGCAGGAGGCCAGCCCGTATGCCCGCTCGCTGCCAAGCTTTCCAACCAGCCTGAAGCTTGCATCCCAGCTGCTAAGGACATGCCTCCCCCGAAGAGCAGTAAAATTCCCCATTCAATTTTTTGGGCTTCTTGCCATGTGAGGAGGGGCTGACGCGCGCGATCTCGGACCGAAAAGAGAAGCAGGGCACCCACCATGCCAACCCAGGTGTCCGTGAGGACCAAGGAAGGGAATAGGGCTTGCAACCAGGGCCGAGTCATCCATGCAGAGGCCGTCAAGGCAAAGATGGCCGCGACGCGTTTTTCGCCCGAGTTCCAAGGTTCGGAGGCAGGCCAGGCGACCTCGGTGAGGGAGACAGCTGGCAGATTTCGGCGCAGAAGGAGAAAGGCACCAACCAAGAGCAAGACCGCGATGGGGAATATGTGGAGTGACCAGTCCAGGAAATAGACCTCTTGCCCCAAGCTTTGCTGACGGAATGCAGCATAGACCAAGTTGGGCGGGGTGCCAATGAGGGTTCCAATGCCCCCGAGATTGGCGCCCCAAGCCATGCCCAACAGAATGTTGCGTTCGAGGAGGTCGTCTTGGCTTGGTAAATGGCGAATCAAGGATAGGGTCAAGGGAAGCATCATGACCGCTGTAGCCGTGTTACTCATCCATAGGCTCAGAAGGAAGGTGGCCGCCATGACCCCCGCCAACACACGGTGCGAGTGGCTTCCAAAGCGACGAAGGATGGCCAACGCAAAGCGACGGTGCAGTTGATGCTGCTCCACTCCGCGCGCTAAAAGAAATCCCGCGAGAAATAGAAAAATGAGGGGGTGCGAATAGGCATTGGCCAAGTCAGACGAATCCAAAATGCCAAATCCGCCAAAGGTGAGCAGCGGAAGGAGGGCCGTGGCGGCTAATGGAATCACCTCCGTGAACCACCATAGGAGCATCCAAAGGGTGCTTCCGACGACGATGCCCTGTTGGGACGACCAGCCATAGGACTCGGCGAAAAGGCCTGCGCAGAAAAAAGCGAGAGGTCCGGCGAGGAGGACCAAGGTCTTTCGGATATTTGGAGTCATGAAATTGGTCTTAGCTACGCAGAATCCGAACAAAGTAAAGGAAATTCAAGCGGTCTTGCCGAGCACCTGGTCGGTGACCACGGCGCTGGAGGCGGGAATCACAGAAGAGTTACCCGAAACGGGCGACACGCTAGATGCCAATGCCCGTGAAAAGGCCGCTTTCTTGCAGGAGTATACGGGCGGGTTTGCCCTTTCGGATGATTCAGGCTTGGAAGTGGATGCCTTAGATGGTGCGCCAGGCGTCTACTCGGCCCGCTATGGTGGCCCTGAAAAGGACGATGCCCTCAATCGCGCGGCATTGCTAAGGGCGATGGACGGACAAACCCAACGATCTGCCCGCTTCCGGACCGTGATGGCCTGGGCGACTCCCACGGGAATGACCACCTACGAAGGCGTGGTGGAAGGGACACTGCTCACCGCGGAGCGTGGAACCGGTGGATTTGGGTATGACGCCTTATTTGTTCCGATCGATGGGGATGGTCGGACTTTTGCCGAAATGAGCGTCGATGAGAAGAAAGCCATGAGCCATCGCAGTCGCGCTTTACGCGCCTGGATGGAGGACTTGAGGTCGTAGATCAATCCTCGTTCGACGATGCCTGGGCTTCGAGACTGAAGAAGCTCATATGCACGGAGCCATAGCGGCGCTGGTCAAAGCAGGCTGGGTGGTCCTTGAAATCGTGGTCGACGCTGTGTTCGAGAACGAATAAACCATCCTCTGGCAAGCGGTCCAGGGCCAGGGCAATCAAGGCCGTATAGTCGGGGTAGTCATAGGGGGGGTCCGCAAAAATGAAGTCCCACCGGTACATCGTTTTTTTGAGGAAGCGCTCTGCATCGCTGAGCGACGTTTTAATGGCAGAGTAGTGTAGCATGTCCGCCGTCTTATCGATGTAGCGCAAACACTCCCGAAAGCTGTCCACCGCTGTAATGTCTTCACATCCTCGGCTTGCCATTTCAAAGCTGATGTTTCCTGTCCCGGCATAGAGGTCCAAGGCTCGAACTTCCGTCCAGTCCAGGTAGTTTTCTACCACGTTGAAGAGCCCCTCTTTGGCCATGTCGGTGGTCGGGCGGACGGGGAGGTTTTTGGGAGCAGCAAGGATTTTGCCGCGGTTTTTTCCGCGAATAATGCGCATCAGGTACGGGGGAATAATACAGGTACGGGGGAATAATACGGTCAAAGCAGACCAAGGGTGGGAAGCGGTGGTGTCCAGTTTTTCGATAAAGGGGCGCAAGCTCTCCCAGCATCCTTCATCGGCATCCCCTTCCCAAATCAACGGAACATGCTGAGCGGGGAGGCCACATTGGTCATACAAGACCATGCATGCGTAGGCCGCGTCTTGTGAGGTTTCTACATGGAAGACGGTGTGGCTGAGTAGACGGCCTTGTTGGATGGCGGCCAGTTCAAGGCGATGGCCTTGGCGGTGCACCCGGACTGCATCGCGCTTCGACAGCGGACTCAGCCATCGTTGTGCATTGGCCCCCATGGTGGGGACGCAGTGGTTTGGCACACCCGCGGGGAATCGGTAGTACAAGTCCATGCCGCGCTCCAAGGGGAAGCACTCCCAGGCGTGGCCCTGAGGGTCGAGGGGTTTGAGCCAGGTCTCCACATCTTGGACCCAATCTTTCGGATACCAAGCGCCAAAGTCTTCTTGGCCGAAAGCATGCCACGCCGCAAAGTCTGCTGCATGGCGATCAATCCAGGATTGAGTTTCGGTATGGGAGAGGGCTATGATGGGGCCAAGCGGCCGACCACTTTCCCCGCGGACGATGCAGACCAGCACGCCCGAAGAGTTGTAACTCAATAAAACGACAGAATCCTCCGGAGAGGATTCTGTATTTGGGAAAAATGCCCAAGTTGCGGGCCACATATTACTTCCAGTTGCCACTCAAGGTGGGTTCTGTCAAGGAGCCCACGATCAAGGCATCGATACGCAAGTTCTTGATGTAAGACTTATAATCCTCGTAGATGTCAGCAAAGAAGCGCGTATTCGGTGCGGCGATTTCAAAGACCTGAACTCGAACGCCATTGCGGTCAACAAATCCGGTGGCCATCCTAAACTCAGCCGTGTCCGTCGTGAAGGGGATGTAGCGCAAGACCGTGGCGTCGAAATTCTCTTCAAACAACTCGGGATTCTTGCGAACCAATTTCTCTTTGGCACTGGTTTGGCCAATGATGCGGTAGATAATGGTATCCTTCAACATGTCCGTCTGGTAGACCTTGTTGTAGGCCATGAACGACGAATCTTTTCGCTCAATAATGTTGACCTGGGCATATTCCAAGAAGGGAATCAACTCATCAAAGGTCGCAGCGTACTTGCCATACTCCGTTTTAAATGTCAACTGGGCTTCGCGCAATTGCTCCAAACGGTGGGTTACCTCCTCATAGCGCTTTTCCTTGATGGCGCTGAATTCGATAGGTTCCATGATGATGCGGTAAATGCGGTAGGAGAGCACCAACGTGATCACACCCAAGGCAATGCGCAAATAAAGAATAGTACGTGCAGTCATGATAAAAAGTTTGCGTGCCAAAACTATGAAATTTTACCTTGTGCCCTTGCAAGCAGCTCAGTGAATTCTCCATCCCTTTTTGAAACCTTCCGCGATCGATTTCCGGGGACCCCTACAGCGGACCAGGAAGCGGCGATGCACGCCTTGGTCCGCTACCTCCTTGAGCCCGCGGAAGAGCGACTCTTTATTCTCAAGGGCTACGCCGGGACTGGCAAAACCACGTTGATGCGAACCTTGGCTCATACATTGCGCCACATCCAGATGCGCCCTGTTTTGGCTGCTCCGACGGGCCGAGCGGCCAAGGTGCTTCAAGGCCAGATGAAACGCAGGGCCTACACCCTTCACCGATTGCTCTACCTCACAGTTCGTGATCCCTCCGGTGGTTTTTCGCGCATTCGGCGGCCCAATAAAGGCTCATTCCAAGTCTTCATCGTCGACGAAGCCTCCATGCTGGGGGACCTCGGAGAGGCCCGAGAACTCTTTCAAGACTTGTTGCACTTTGTCGCCCAAGGGGAGGAATGCCGCCTGATACTCGTTGGAGACGAAGCCCAGTTGCCCCCGGTGGGCCAATCCTTTTCGCCGGCTCTCATCCCACGGCATGTTCGCGACCACTATGCATGGCGAATAGGCGGGGCCGCCCTGTTTGAAGTGATGCGTCAAGCTGCGGACTCCCAAATCTTAGCGAACGCCACAGCCATGCGTCAAGGCCTTTTGGCATCCGAAGTGCGGTTTCCTGCCTTGCACGTCGGGGCCGAGGTTCGACGGCTTCGTGATGCCCACGAAGTGTTGGAGGCCCTCGAAACGGCGTACACCTGCGCGGAGCCGGACGCGGTGGTATTGACTCGATCGAACAAGCGGGCCGTCGCCTACAACCGCCAAATTCGATCGCGCCTGCTTTGGCGGGAGGATGTACTCAATGCGGGGGATGTGGTCATGGTAGTCCAGAATAATGAACGGTGGATGGATCCGGAGGACTCGGCGGGTTTTATTGCGAACGGGGATATGTTCGAGGTCCTGAGTTGGCGCAACGAGGAAGAACGCTTTGGCTTGCGCTTTGCGGATGCGAGCCTCCGATGGCTAGACCGGGAGGATGCGCCCAATATCGAGGCCAAAATCGTACTCGATGCGCTCGATTCCGAATCCGCTCGGTTGCCGGAAGCGAGCATGAAAGCGCTCATGCAGGGAGCTCGAGAGGAGGCCCAACATGTCCCCAAGGCGCAGCGTCCCGCTTTTTTGCGCGAACACCCGTATTTGCAAGCGCTGCAGCTCAAATTTGGATATGCCTTGACGGCCCATAAAGCCCAAGGGGGGCAGTGGCGCGATGTGTTCATCGAATGGCCCTATGTGCCGGACGTCGATGAGGCTGAATTTATCCGTTGGATGTACACAGCCTTTACGCGTGGCCAGGACCGGGTGTATTTGATCGGATTCCCTGACTCTACCTTTGCCGTCCCATGAGTTGGCAGCTATTTTTTGACCTGGATCGGACCCTCTGGCACCACGAGGCGAATTGTGCCGATGTGCTCGCTGAATTCTGTTCCGAATTCCCGGAGCTGAAGCACCTCGATCCTGCGCATGTGGCGCAGCGTTACCAAGTCATCAACGACGGGTTGTGGGAGATTATTCAGGAGGCAGGCTATGGGGTGGACTACGTGCGGAACCGCCGTTTTCCGTTCCTGTTGCAAGAACTGGTCCCCGAGCTCCCCACCAAGGAGCGCCGCGAACTCGCGGAGGTTCTAGAGCGGGCCTTCACCCAACGCACTCCCACCCGTGGGGCCACCTATCCGGCTGTGGCGGAAACCCTCCGATTGCTCAAGGAGGCAGGCTATGGCGTGCATGTGCTGACCAACGGCGTAACGAGTTCTCAAGAGCGCAAAATCGCGGCCATGGGCCTAACGGAAGTCGTAGATAGCGTCACCACCTCCGACGCCTCCGCTTCTTACAAACCCGACCGAGGAATTTTCACGTACGCGATGCGCCTGGCGGGTTGTGGGCCGGAAGAGGCTGTGATGATTGGCGATTCACGCCTTCGTGATGTAGGCACGCCTCCGTGATGTAGGCGGAGGCAAGGCGGCGGGTATGCGGACGCTTTGGTTTGACGCTCCGGATGCGCTGCCTCCCGATGGCGATTCCGAGCCCGACGGCACCTTCCACCACTTCGCAGAACTTCCCGACGCCCTGCGCCGCATTGGGGCTTGAATTGCGCCTTGGTCGCGCCAAGGGCAGGCCTCGGCCTGTATCTTTGCGGGAAAGGCTCAATTTTATGGTGAACGCGACCCCTTACGTTCCTAAAAACAGCATTCGTATCGTCACCGCAGCTTCGCTGTTTGATGGCCACGATGCTAGCATCAACATCATGCGCCGCATCCTGCAATCGAGTGGGGCGGAAGTCATCCACCTCGGACACGACCGCAGTGTGGAGGAAGTGGTGAATACGGCCATTCAAGAGGATGCCAACGCCATTGCCATGACCTCCTACCAGGGTGGGCACATGGAATATTTCCGATACATGTACGACCTGCTCCAGGAAAAAGGAGCGGGCCACATCCGCATATTCGGCGGCGGCGGCGGAACCATCCTGCCCTCCGAAATCGCCGAACTCCAAGACTACGGCATCGCCCGAATCTACCACCCGGACGACGGCCGATCCATGGGCCTCCAAGGCATGATCAATGACTTGCTGGAAAAATGCGACTTCCCCGTGGGCGACCAGACGGAAGGCGCCGTGGAGGGAGCCTTGAAGGGCGAAGCGAGGCATTTGGCCCGTTTGATTTCCTGTGCGGAAAATTTCCCCGAGCACTACGAAAACCTCCTTCCCAAGTTGGAAAAGGGCATGCCCAAGGGGGGCAAGACCCCGGTGCTCGGCCAAGGGGGGCAAGACCCCGGTGCTCGGCATCACAGGCACAGGTGGCGCAGGCAAGAGCTCCTTGGTGGACGAATTGGTACGCCGATTCCTTTTGGCGCACCCCGGCAAGCGCCTGGGTATCATTTCGGTCGATCCATCCAAGCGTAAAACGGGCGGCGCGCTGCTCGGCGACCGCATTCGAATGAACGCCATCCAGCACGGAGACATCTACATGCGCTCCTTGGCGACCCGTCAAAGCAATTTGGCCCTCAGCAAGCATGTCGCAGAAGCCCTTCGCATTCTGCAAGCAGCCGCCTTTGACCTCATTATTTTGGAGACGTCAGGCATCGGGCAATCCGATACCGAAATTCTCGACCACAGCGATGTCTCTCTCTATGTCATGACGCCGGAATACGGTGCAGCGACTCAGCTCGAAAAGATTGACATGTTGGACTTTGCGGACCTAATCGCCTTGAACAAGTTTGACAAGCGCGGGGCTTTGGATGCTCTCCGGGATGTGAAGAAGCAGGTGCAGCGCAACCACAACCGTTGGGACGATGCCGTGGAGGACATGCCGGTGTTTGGCACCATGGCCTCTCAATTCAATGATCCGGGTACCAACCGCCTCTTTGCCGCGGTGATGCAGGCTTTGGTGGAAAAAGCGGGTGCAAGCGAATTGGCGACCAACACTTCGGATGAAGGGGCGCAGAGTGAGAAGATTTACATCATTCCTCCGGCCCGAACGCGCTACCTCAGCGAAATCTCGGAAGGAATTCGGGGCTACAACGACTGGGTGCTTCAGCAATCCAACGTGGCCGAGGCACTCTACCAACTGCAAGGGTCCATGCACGCGCTTTCCGCCACCGATTTGGACGATAAAGACCGCCTGATCAAAGGCCTGCAGGAGGCCTTCGAGAAGAAGAAACGCGATTTGGACCCTTACAACTGGGATTTGATCCAAGGCTGGGATGCCCTGCGCGATCGCTACAAGGCGGACGAATACATCTACCAAGTGCGCGGCAAGGACATCAAAGTCCCCACGCATTCCCTGTCCCTAAGCGGCAAAAAGATTCCAAAGGTGTCCACGCCGCGCTACCGCAGCTGGGGCGACCAACTTCGTTGGCTCTTGCAGGAAAATGTTCCCGGAGACTTTCCTTACACGGCGGGGATTTATCCGTTCAAACGCACGGCAGAGGATCCCACCCGCATGTTTGCCGGAGAGGGAGGTCCCGAGCGCACCAACAAGCGCTTCCACTATGTTTCGTTAGGCATGCCAGCCAAGCGTTTGAGCACAGCCTTTGATTCGGTCACGCTGTACGGGCACGACCCCGGTCGTCGTCCGGACATCTACGGCAAGATTGGCAATGCGGGCGTCAGCATCTGCTGCCTGGACGATGCCAAAAAGCTCTACAGCGGGTTTGACCTCTGCGATCCCACGACTTCGGTTTCCATGACCATCAACGGTCCGGCGCCCATGCTGCTCGGCTTCTTTTTGAATGCCGCCGTGGATCAGCAATGCGAGAAATACATCACCGCAAACGGCCTAGAAGCGAAGGTGGAGGCCGTCAAAAAGGCCAAGTACGACGACCAAGGTTTGCCCCGCCCGGCCTACCAAGGCGGGCTTCCCGAAGGCAACAATGGCCTCGGTTTGATGCTTTTGGGCGTCACGGGCGATGAAGTCCTGCCTGCGGAGGTCTACGCGAAGATCAAGGCGGAGGCATTGAGTACGACGCGCGGAACGGTCCAAGCGGACATTCTCAAGGAAGACCAGGCGCAAAATACCTGCATTTTCTCGACGGAGTACGCCCTGCGCTTGATGGGTGACGTGCAGGCCTACTTCATCGATCAGAAGGTTCGAAACTTCTATTCTGTTTCCATTTCCGGTTACCACATTGCTGAGGCAGGTGCCAACCCCATCACGCAATTGGCCTTCACCTTAGCCAATGGCTTCACCTATGTGGAGTACTATTTGAGCCGAGGCATGGACATTAATGCATTCGGTCCCAACCTGAGCTTCTTCTTCTCAAATGGCATCGATCCGGAATATGCCGTGATCGGCCGTGTGGCCCGCCGCGTTTGGGCCAAGGCCCTGAAGACCAAGTACGGTGCGGATCCTCGTGCCCAAATGTTGAAGTACCACATCCAGACTTCGGGCCGATCCTTGCATGCCCAGGAGATTGACTTCAATGACATTCGGACCACCTTGCAGGCGCTGTATGCTATCTACGACAACTGCAACTCGCTGCATACCAATGCCTATGACGAAGCCATCACGACACCCACCGAGGAGTCGGTTCGCCGAGCTATGGCCATCCAGTTGATCATCAACAAGGAATTGGGTCTCGCGAAGAATGAAAACCCGCTCCAAGGCTCCTTCATTATTGAGGAGCTCACCGAGCTCGTCGAAGACGCGGTGATGGTGGAATTTGACCGCATCACGGAGCGCGGCGGCGTCCTCGGCGCCATGGAAACGATGTACCAGCGCGGCAAGATTCAAGAGGAGTCCATGCATTATGAGATGCTCAAACACACGGGGGAATACCCCATTATCGGTGTGAATACCTTCTTGAGTTCCAAAGGATCGCCCACCCTGATTCCGGGCGAGGTCATTCGTGCGACAGAAGCGGAAAAAGAGGACCAAATCGCCACGGTAAATGCTTTGCAGCAGGCGTCGGGGGACAAGTCCTCGGCGGCCTTGGCGGCCATTCAGATTGCGGCCCTTTCCGGCGGCAACGTCTTCGAGGCGATTATGGACGCGGCCAAGGTTTGCTCCTTGGGTCAAATGACCGAAGCGATGTTTGCGGTGGGCGGTCAGTACCGCCGAAACATGTAAACGCTAGGGCTGCTCCATTCGCTCCCAGATATAGGGCACATCCTGGTTGAGAAGGTCTGCCTTTAGGAGGACCCAGCGACCCTGTTTTTTTTGATAGGTGAGGGTGCCTACGTTGCTATCATTCCGGTATAAATAGATGCGCTCTTTGGCCGTTTTTTGGGCCAAATAGTAGCTCGCAATACTGATATTGCCCTTAGGCGGCTGCACCATGGTGAGCAAGTGCTCTTGGCCCACTTTGAGCTTCCAAATGGCGTCCACCACCAAAGGGTACTGGGGGGCCATAACGGGGTGGTAGAGCGGGCCAGCAGGGAGCGAAAGGCGTTCATTGGGGTACAAACCCAACTCCCCTTCATAGACTTCCATGAGGCCGTCTGTAAAGTTGGCTGCATACGACGGGCTGGACGTGCTCACGAGCTGATAGCGTTGAATATGGCCTTCTTTTGGGGAGAAAAACACGATGTGTGTTAAAAGCGTCCCTCGATCTCCCAGGGTCAAGTTTTGTTGAAATTGCCCCGTGGAAATAGCCCCTGGATAGGAAAGGATTTGCAACGATTCGCGTTGCACCAATTGGGCATTGTTGGCAAACTGATAACTGCCCGAATTCACCCAGCGCGGTTGGCAACTGATGGCCAACACTGCGGCGGCTCCCAAAAGGCATTTGTGGATAACTCCCATGGTGGAAAGTTCGGCAATTCTGTGTGGGCTAGGTACCTTTAAGGCATGAAAATTATTTCCTGGAATGTGAATGGAATTCGGGCGGCTGCGACCAAGGGCCTCCTGGATCAATTGGCCGCATGGGATGCGGATGTCGTGTGTTTTCAAGAGACGAAGGCCACCGAAGAACAAGTGGCAGAAGTCCTTTTTGGCGCGGGCTACCACGTGTATGCGCACTCGGCTGAGAAGAAGGGCTACAGCGGTACCGCATTAATTTCGAAAGAAGCTCCACTGAGCGTTAAAGTGGGGGTGGGCCTGCCCGAACATGACGGAGAAGGTCGCCTTATTGTGGCCGAATTTCCCCATTTCTACGTGGCTACGGCGTATGTCCCCAATTCCAAGGGCGACTTGAGCCGAATTCCCAACCGCCAAGCGTGGGACCGCGATATCGCCAACTTGCTTGCCAATTACGATGAAAAGAAACCCATTGTCTATTGTGGCGATCTGAATGTGGCCCATCAGGAAATAGATCTTTCTAATCCCAAGTCCAACTACAACAAGACCCCCGGTTATACTCAAGCGGAAATTGACGGTATGGATTACCTGTTGAGCAAGGGATTTGTGGATTCATGGCGCGCCCAACACCCCGAGGAGGTGAAGTTTTCATGGTGGAGCATGCGCTCGGGAGCGCGGGCGAAGAACATCGGATGGCGATTGGACTACCATGTGGTATCGGAGCGCCTGATGCCTCGTGTGACCCGCACGGACATCTTGACGGAAGAGTATGGCAGCGACCACTGTCCGGTGCTGATTGAGCTAGAGGGCTAGAGGGCTAGCGAAAACAGGTTAAAAGGTGAAGCGTTGAGTCGTAAACGGCTGATCACGCTGCGCTCACATTGGGGTGAATTAGAGGTTTACCCCAGAACGAGGAAACCAACGAACGAGCACGGCGTGAAGTGTCCCTTGATTCTTTCACCCTAAAACACGAAAACCCATTTCCTTTTTTCGGTATAACCAAAGGTGCTTTTTCCTATCTTTGCACCTGAAGTGTCCCTTGATTCTTTCACCCTAAAACACGAAAACCCATTTCCTTTTTTCGGTATAACCAAAGGTGCTTTTTCCTATCTTTGCACCCCTAATTTCATTAACTATGAATCAGTACGAAACCGTTTTCATTCTAAATCCCGTCTTGTCTGAAGAGCAGACAAGGGAAGCGGTTGATAAGTACACCGGCTACCTACAATCGAATGGTGCCGAGCTTATCAACGTCGAAAAGTGGGGCCTCCGCAAGTTGGCATACCCCATCGACAAAAAGAAGAGTGGGTTCTATAACCTCCTCGAGTTCAAAGCTCCAGCTCCCGTCATTGCTACCCTCGAGGTAGAAATGAAGCGTGACGAGCGCATCTTGCGCTTCCTCACCGTGACCCTGGACAAACACGGCGTTGAGTATGCTGCCAAGCGTCGCGCCAAAGTCAAAAACGCTTAATCCTACACAGAAATGAGCACTTTGGAATCCAACGCTGGCAATCAATCAGAGATCCGCTATCTCCAGCCGATCGCTATTGACGCTACCAACACCAAGAAGTATTGCCGCTTCAAGAAATACGGCATTAAGCACATCGACCACAAGGATCCTGATTTCTTGTTGCGTTTTGTGAATGAGCAAGGCAAAATTTTGCCCCGCCGCCTCACCGGTACCTCTTTGAAGTACCAGCGCAAATTGGCGCAAGCCATCAAGCGCGCACGCCACTTGGGACTCATGCCTTACGTAGCCGACAACCTTAAATAATCAGCGCCATGGAAGTTATCTTGAAATCTGACGTTGAAAACCTTGGTTACAAGGACGATATGGTCACCGTTAAGAACGGTTATGGCCTCAACTATTTGATCCCAAAGGGTTTTGCCGTTTTGGCAACGCCTTCTGCAAAGAAAATGTTGGCGGAAGACCTCCGTCAGCGTGCCCACAAAGAGGCGAAGATGGTCGAAGCTGCCAACAAGACAGCGGAAGCCTTGCACCGCGTCGAGTTGAAGCTCACGGCCAAGTCTGGCAAGGGTGGTAAGCTTTTTGGAGCCGTCACCAACGCCAATGTGGCCGAGGAGTTGGCTGCTATGGGTCATGCCATCGACAAGAAGTTCATCCAAATCGCAGGTGGAACCATCAAAGCTGCTGGCAAGTACACAGCGAAGGTTCGTTTGCACCGCGATGTAGTGGTCGACTTCCACTTTGAAGTGATCGGCGACGAGAATTAATTTCTCCTTACAACGACAAAGAAAACCCCGTCCTTCCGACGGGGTTTTTTACTTTTAAGGAATGAAGGAAACGCATCCTCAAACAGTACACTCATACTTGGCGCTAGGGCTGGGTGCCCTGATGGCCATCTTGCCTTCTGTGGGCCTTTTTTCAAAGCTCGGGGATCCAGGTCATTGGCCACTCCACTTGGGATTTGCTGGCGTGGGGTGTGCTCTCCTACTTAAAGCCTGGTCGAGCACGACATCCGCCACCTACAAACTTTCATGGCCCGTCCTGGTGTGGTTAGGTTTGGCACTTTGGGCGTGGGTGGCCCCGTGGATGACGGATTTGTATTCGGTGGCCGAATGGAAGTACAGCGCAGGCCGCTTTACGGGCTATCTAGGCTTTCTGCTGCTGGGAGGGCTTTGGGCGCATGCGTCGTCTGAAGCTAGGGCACAGTTCACCACGTTCATTTTGGGCTTTGGCTTGATGCTCAGCCTACACTATGTCCTCACGTTCATGGCCAAAGGGTCGGATGCGTTGGAAGATCCCTACCTCGTTCCCGGTTTGATGGGGCATAAAAACTTTACAGCCAGTGCCATTGCCCTAACCTTACCCATCGTGGTGCTGGGGCGATCGCGTCAGCTATGGCCCTCATGGTTCGCCGATGCAGCCCTTTGGCTAGGTGTCTTGGCTGTGCTCATGGCACAGACGCGCAGTATATGGCTTGGTGGGGCTTTGGCTCTAGGGGTGGGTGTTGCGCTCGGGTGGCGCCCAGCGAAGACCGTTCGGTATGGTTTGGTAGGTGGGCTCGCTGTGGCCGGCTTGCTCGCCATGTCAGGCCCCGTCCAGAAGAGATTAATGGATCCGGCCAACTTGCAAATTCGCCAAATTTTCTGGGACCATTCCTTCCAAATGCAGGCGGAGCATCCCCTCGCGGGCGTGGGTCCGGGGCAATGGAGAATTCATTTTCCCAAGTATGGCTTAGAAGGCATGAATCCTAGCGTGGCAGAAGGTGTCACCTCGGAAGTTCGCCCGCACAACGACTTTATCTGGGTGCTATCCGAGTTGGGCTATGTAGGTCTTGCGCTCTTTCTCGTGTTTTTCATCACGGTGGTGGTTCATGCGGTTCGGGCTTATCGAAAAGACTCGGCGGAACTCGGGCATGCTACATGGGTGGCCATCCTGATCCTTGTAAGCGTCTACGCGCTGTTTGAATTTCCCCTGGAGCGCGCTGCATTCTGGGCCCCTTTCATGGTCATGGTGGGGCTTCGGAGCCGAGGCGGGGTATCGGTGCCGAAGGGAGTGTATCTAGGCTTGGCCGTAGTCTCGGTTGGACTATTGGGCCGAATTGCCTGGCAGGCCATTCAAGCGGACCGCGCCAACCAAATCGTCTTGGAGCAAAACAGCCGCAAAGATGCCCGGGGCATTGTGCAGTCCGCCACGGACGCGGTGTCAAGTTGGAATGAATTGGACCGCTTCAGCAACCCACTGATCTACTTTGCAGGGATGGGCAGCTTGTTTGGAGAGGCGCAAGCCATGGGCCCAAATCCCACCTTTACGTCCACCAATTTTAAACAAGCTGAGGCCTACTTCAATGAGGCCTTGGCCTTGCATCCATACCACGTAGTGACCCTGTACCAAAAGGCCAATATGCACCGCTACCGGCGGGAACTTGCCCAGGCTCAGTCCACCTATGAGCAGTTGCTGGCCATTTCACCGCGCCATCCGGGGGGACAAATGCACTACGCCACCACACTCAACGCCACTGGGCAGTATGAAGCGGCCGCGCGCGTGCTCATTGCAGCATTCTTGACCCCGGAATACTACAACAACCCAGATTACCAACGCGCGGTCATCGAAGCCTTGCGAGGGATGCCGGCCACGACCAAACACCAAGGCCTACAACGCTTTATTGCCGTGCGCAATCAAGCCAATGATCCCGCTTTGTTTGAGGCCTTCCAGGCATTCAAACAGCAACGCTGGCAGCAAGAGCAAGCGGGCTAGGGGCTACCTTTGAACTATGGCGCACATCGACCCTCCACGGAAACACCATCTTCACGATGAATCCCGCTTTCATGCGAGCCCAAGTGGCTGGCTCGGGCGCTTTCAGGTGTACATCACGGAGTTTGTCTACGGAGGGATAGATGGGGCCGTAACCACCTTTGCCGTGGTTGCTGGGGCCGCGGGCGCAGGTTTGGAAACCACCACGACGTTGATTCTAGGTTTTGCCAACCTGATTGCGGATGGTTTCTCGATGGCGGTGGGCGCCTACTTGTCATCCAAGACAGATGAGGAAACCTACGACCGCGCATTGGCCCAAGAGTATTGGGAAGTCGATCACCTTCCAGATGTCGAGCGCGAAGAAATCCGCGAGATCTACGCCGCCAAAGGATTTGAAGGAGCGCTCCTCGAACAAGTGGTCGAGGTCATCTGCTCCGACAAGGACCGTTGGGTCGATGAAATGATGAAGTCGGAGCTCGAACTCTTTCCCGAAGAGAAGAAACCTCTGACAACGGCCTGGATGACCTTTCTTAGCTTCAATGTCGTGGGTTTTGTACCCTTGGCGGTCTATGTCCTGCACTACATGCCTTGGATGGCGGACTTCAGCAATCAAGAACTCTTCACCTGGTCCGCACTATTGACGGGGCTGGCCTTTGTAGGTATTGGCGTATTGAAGGCCCGGGTCAACAGCCGTCCGATGTGGCGAAGTGTGGCCGAAACGCTCCTGCTTGGTGCCTTAGCGGCTGTCTTGGCCTACGCAGCGGGAGACCTCCTTGAAAAATGGTTAAGCTAAACGGTCATGTGGACTGAAAAACAAAAAACATGGGGCGCCATGGGGTTGCTCATTCTCCTTCACGCGGTGGGGTTCATTAGCTGGCACACGAGTTGGGCGAGTTGGGTATCCTTGCTCACGCCCATTCATTTGCTCATCTCATTTTGGCTCCTAGTGTGGTTTGCTGGAGGGGGCCAAACCTTGAAATTCCGCCTGCTTTTGGTATACCTCCTTGGGCTGGGTGTCGAAATTCTGGGCGTTCATACGGGGTATCCCTTCGGAACCTACGTCTACTTGGAGGGGCTCGGGCCGGCCATTTGGGATACGCCTTGGATGATCGGAGTGAATTGGGCCATGTTGAGCCTCGCCGGGGGGCAATGGGTATACAGCTATGTCTCCGAACTGCCCCGCTGGCAACGCCACCTCATTGCGGCCACTCTGCTCGTGCTCCTCGACTTTCTCTTCGAACCTGTTGCACCAAGCCTCCGCCTTTGGCTCTTCGCGGGCACGGCTCGCGGGCACGGCAGGGTGGATGAATTACCTCGGCTGGTTTGTCACGGCATGGGGTATGCAGGCTGTGTTGGGGGAAGCCGTGGAGCGTCCCAACGCCCTGGCCAGCACGTTGCTCCTGTGCCAAGCGATTTTCTTCGCGGGATTCCACCTTTGGCCTGTGGCCTAAATCCTTCTGGCGTAGATTTGACCTATGGATGCGACTCCCTACATCGTTTCGGCCCGAAAGTACCGCCCCAAAGACTTTGAGGCGGTCGTGGGTCAGAGCCATGTGACGGATACCCTGGAGCACGAAGTGGCCAGTGGGCACCTCGCTCAAGCACTCCTATTTACGGGCCCTCGCGGCGTGGGAAAGACCACATGCGCCCGGATTTTGGCCCGCCGAATCAACGAAGTGCACACGGGCCCGGATCAAGATTACAGCCTTAATATTTTTGAGCTCGACGCGGCCTCAAACAACTCGGTGGACGACATTCGCCAACTGATTGACCAGGTCCGCTTTGCTCCCCAAGTGGGCCGCTTCAAGGTCTACATCATCGACGAGGTACACATGCTCTCGCAAGCGGCGTTCAATGCCTTCTTGAAGACCTTGGAAGAGCCGCCCGCTCACGCCATTTTCATCCTAGCGACCACGGAGAAGCACAAGGTGCTCCCTACCATTTTGTCGCGATGCCAAATTTTTGACTTCAAGCGTATCGGCCTGCAGGATATTGCGCACCATTTGCGTTTTGTGGCGGATAAAGAGGGCATTCAGGCGGAAGAAGAGGCCTTGCATGCCATCGCGGAAAAAGCGGATGGTGCCTTGCGTGACTCCCTGTCCATTTTTGATCGCGTCGCAGCCTTTGCCCGTGGCGGAGTCATGACCTATGACATTGTCCGCGAAAACCTTCAGCTCTTGGATCGCTCCGTTTTCTTTCAAAGCGTCGAGTTCATGCTGGCTGGAAACAATACAGGGCTGTTGCTCCAGATGAATGAGGTATTGGACCGGGGCTTCGATCTGCACCGGTACATCGGCGGGTTGGCCAGCCATGTTCGGGATATTTTGCTCGCAAAGCACGACGCCACGGTAGTATTGATGGATGTTCCAGATAGTGTGAAGGCGCAATACCGGGAGCAAGCGGCCGCTGCGTCCCCGGGATTTTTGGCTACGGCGCTCAAGGCCTTGTCCCAATGCGATTTGTCCTACCGGGCCAGCTCAAATCCCCGCTTGTTGGTGGAAATAGCCCTTTTGGAGCTTGCGGGATATGGCCAAGGGGAAGACTTGGCTGAAAAAAAAAAGCCTAGTCCCGCCGCGTTAAATCCTACCCAGGATTCCTCAGCACGTTCCACGCCTGAGTCGGCCCCGAGTCAACCATCGGAACCTACGTCTGCCTCGGAAGTAAGCCCTCCCTCCGCAATCCCCACGCCAGGGTCCCCTGTGGAGCCAGCGTTGTCCCAAAACTCGACTCCTGCAGAACCGGTTGACCGTGTTGAAAACGATGCATCCGGACCGCAAACGGTTTCCAGCTCCGATTCGATTACCCTGGCCGAGGCGTCCTCGGCGACAACCCCGGAACATGGGGAGCGATATGTCGCTCCCGCATCCCTCGCAGAGGCCTTTGATGGCCCGAGTGATGGGCCTGCTACCTCCGCGGCGGGGAATTCAGATTCGGACGATCCCGGGGCGGGCGTGATGCGGTCCAGCAACGATTCTGAAAAGGGAGCCACGAAGGTGGAAACCTTGCAGGCGTCCGAGTCGCCCCGAAAATCGCGCTCCATGTTTTCCCTAAAGGCCCAATTGCGTCCGCAGAGTGGGACGGAGGTAGGCGAAGAAATCGTGGCTTCGCAGGCTCCGATCGAAGTCAAGCGTGTTTCGCCATTTAGTCAAAATGCCTTGGAAACAGCGTGGATGGACGCAGTGAAAACCATGGAAGATCGCCCGATTATTCATTCGGTCATTGCCAAGACGATTCCCGTTTTAGAGGATGAGTTCCGTGTTCGCATCTCGGTGGAAAACCGGGTCCAAGCAGATTATTTGGATGGCGTTCGGGATGAACTGGTGGGCGTTTTGCGAGCGGCGCTTGAGAACGACGCGGTTCGACTGATGGCGGTCGTCGAAGAGGGGTCGAGCAACGCCAAAATCGTCTATACACCCGAGGAGCGCTATCAGTTTCTATTAGAAAAAAATTCCCATTTGGCAGAATTCAGAAGAGAATTTAAGCTGGATTTGGAGTAAATTTGTGAATCTTTCAAAAATTCGGCAAAAAAGCCGGCAATACTGACATATGAATAAAATTTCTGTTGCGAACCCCGTCGTAGAACTCGACGGCGATGAAATGACTCGGATCATTTGGTCCTTTATCAAAGACAAATTGATCCTTCCCTATGTGGATTTGGACATCAAATACTATGATTTGGGCATGGAGCACCGCGATGCGACCAATGACCAAGTCACCATCGATGCGGCGGAGGCCATCAAGAAATACAACGTGGGCATCAAGTGCGCGACCATCACCCCTGACGAGGGCCGTGTAGAGGAATTTGGCTTGAAGAAAATGTGGAAGAGCCCCAACGGTACAATCCGCAACATTCTGGGTGGAACCGTTTTTCGCGAGCCGATGACGAGGGCCGTGTAGAGGAATTTGGCTTGAAGAAAATGTGGAAGAGCCCCAACGGTACAATCCGTAACATTCTGGGTGGAACCGTTTTTCGCGAGCCGATTATTTGCCAAAATGTCCCGCGCTTGGTCACCACGTGGAATAAGCCTATTGTAATTGGACGCCATGCCTTTGGCGATCAGTACCGCGCTACGGACACCGTGATCACGGGCAAGGGCACCTTGACGATGACATTTACTCCTGAAGACGGATCGGAAGCCCAAACGTTTAACGTGTACAATTTTGAGGGCGGCGGCGTAGCCATGAGCATGTACAATACCGATGAGTCGATCTATGGCTTTGCGCGGTCGTGCATGAATTTAGCCATCCTGAAAAAATGGCCCCTTTACTTGTCTACCAAGAACACCATCTTGAAGAAGTACGACGGCCGATTCAAGGATATCTTCCAAGAAGTGTACGATGCCGAGTTCGCGGAGGCCTTCCAAGCAGCGGGCATTACCTACGAACACCGTTTAATTGACGATATGGTCGCCTCCGCATTGAAGTGGGAGGGCGGCTTCATCTGGGCGTGTAAAAACTACGATGGCGATGTGCAGTCGGATACGGTGGCTCAAGGCTTTGGGTCATTGGGTCTCATGACCTCCGTTTTGGTCACGCCCGATGGCAAAACGCTTGAGGCTGAAGCAGCGCATGGTACCGTGACGCGTCACTACCGCCAGCACCAGCAGGGCAAGCAAACCAGTACGAACCCCATTGCTTCCATCTTTGCGTGGACGCGAGGTCTTGCGCACCGCGGCAAGCTGGATGGCAACGAGGCGTTGGTGCACTTTGCCAACACCCTGGAAACAGTATGTGTCGATGTGGTGGAGTCGGGCAAGATGACCAAGGATTTGGCCATCTGTGTGCACGGCAACAACGTTCAGCACGGAACCCATTACCTCTACACGCAGGAATTCTTGGAAGCCATTAACCAAGAGTTGCAGGCGCGATTGAACTAAAACGCCCCACCGATAGAAGAAGAAAGCCCGCTGCAAAGCGGGCTTTTTTGTTTGGGAGATTTGGGGAAGGTGCTTCGCGCGGGGCCTTGGGGTGATGGAAGGAATGAACAGCTACGCTTGGCCCATTAGGCGATTCCATGGCCCCGGCTGGCTTGCAAAATGGCATACCAATCCTCCAACGGAAAGTCATAGCCCAAGGCATCTAAAGCGGATTGAAGTCTTTCTAGTTTTCCGGAGCCCACCAAAATGCTAGGCTTGGAGGGGAGTTTTCGGATCCAGGCATAAGCCAGGGTGTCAATTGGGAGACCGGTGGAATGGGACATCGAGGTAAAGGCATCCAGAACGGCCTGATCGCGTTCAGACTTTGGGGTAAAAAGACGTCCGCCGCCTAGCGGAGACCATGCCATGGGGGCGTAATGGTGCAAAAGGGCATGATCTTGTCCGCCGTCAAAGAGGTAGTCCACATGTAGCGGGGAAATTTGCACTTGGTTCGTGACCAGGGGCTGCTCGCATGTGCTTTGGAGCACGTCAAACTGTGCAGGGGTAAAGTTGGATACCCCAAAGTCCAGCACCTTTCCGGCAGCATGCAAATCCGAGAAAGCACGGGCCACTTCCTCGGGCTGTAAAAGAGGGGAGGGGCGGTGCAGCAGCAAGACATCCAGTTTTTCCGCCCCCAATCGCTGCAAGCTCGTATCCACACTTTGAACGATGTGATCATAGCTGTAGTCGTAATGCTTGATTCGACGCTCAGGTGCCGAGGTGGATAGCAATTTTATACCGCACTTGCTGACCAACTGAACACCTTCTCGTACCGAAGCGGGCAATTGTGAAAATCCTTTGCCAAAGGCCGCTTCACAGCGGTAATCTCCGTAAATATCCGCGTGGTCCAGGGTGTAAATTCCTAAGGCGAGGGAGTCCTCCATCAAGCGGGCGATCTCCTCAGGTCGGAGGTTCCATTCCATCAATCGCCAGTAACCATGGGCAATGGGAGAAAAAGGCTTCATAGGGCCACGTGTAAGTAGGTTAGGCTTCGCAATAGGAGGGTCTTCAAGGAAGAAGGTGAGCGGTCATAGGCCGAACGAGCAGCCTCCCACCGGCCGGCTTTGTGATGGGTCCGGCCTACTTGGCGCCAAATTTCACCTTCGGCTTCTTGGCGCTCCGATGCACGCACCCAACCCCGCTCGACAAATTCATCGAGTCGTGCAAAAACCTTCTGGGCATGGCCCTCGACATCCTTCGTAAGACCGACGTTGGTGCGGTACCTCGTCCAGGGAGTATTGGACCATGACACTGGCCGGTGCCCCGCTTGCCACAGACGCATCCATAGATCGATGTCTTCGACCCGGTCGCGGGATACACTCCATCCCCCAACTTCCTCCAGAACGGCCCGACGTATCA
>Ga0208921_1000100_pt1 | contig 21471 bp, 23 predicted proteins | sample ColrivemetaGS709_FD_187611 | JGI IMG/M metagenome (GOLD analysis project Ga0208921, IMG submission 187611) | Estuarine microbial communities from the Columbia River estuary - Ebb tide non-ETM metaG S.709 (SPAdes) (version 2) | ecosystem: Environmental > Aquatic > Marine > Intertidal zone >...
ATTATGCATCAAGTAGTATGGTCCAGGTCGCTCCTGAGTATTCTCCTTCGTAACTTTTAATCCAGTATTCGCCATTCCATTTATATTGGATACCGGTATTTAAGTTGCTGGTATATGTTGCTGGTGATCCTGTACTGCCATCATCGGCACCGCTTGCATCAAATACAATGTGCCAATTTGCTCCGTCCCATTCTATAATATCACTTTCGCCTGCAATAAAGTCTGTTCCGTTTGTATTTTTCCAAGCATCTGGACCATCATCGTTTGTAGCGTTACCTATTTCAGATAAAATAAGCAAACGTAAGCCTGATTGTTTTACAGTATCAGGGTTAAATCTTAACGGATCGACAATATAGTCTATTGTTGTAAAGCTATTAGTACTTCTTGCAGGACCTGAAATAACAGTATCATCCGGTAATGTATCACTATCAAAGTTAATAACTATTTTAGTATCGTCTAATGGATTAATAGTAAATGTACCAGTAATATAATTATCACTATCTGATGCCTTTAATAGTATTCTACTAACGTCAGATTGGTACGTGCCTGGATATGCTTGTATTAGCTCGTTCCAACTAACTTCGCCAACTTTGTTTCTCCATACTAATTTTGCTACATCGTCTTGTACACTGATGCCATAATTTTGATATGTGCTACTAACACTAGATTTATCAAACAATCTCTTTGTATTAAAGTCCATTTGGCCATCGCCAACATTTGGAAATTCACCGTCATCGACTGTTTGTGTACTTCCGTCAGCCTCGCTATCGTCTGATAAAGGACCTGTGTTTACTCTAGTTACAAATGTTGGTTCTGTGCCATCTATTTGTCCTGCTATAGTAGCACCTAAGTTAATGTCGCCATTTTGCTCGTTAAATATGTTAGATATAATACTTGTTGTTACACCTAAGCGTTTAACTTTAGCAGGAGGTGTTAAGTATATAGGCGTACTAAATTGTAAACTAGCAACATCTATTTCACTATCTACACCAACTGGAATTGATCTAGAACTAAATGTAATGCCTTCCATATTTACAACAGTTAAACTAGTCCAGTCTAAGTAATTGTCTGTAGTTTGTATTTCGAAACTAGGATTAAACAGTACTAATATTTGTTCTATTATTTGTAATTTTTGTTCAGCATTACTAGCCCAAATATCAGCTGTTACTTTAAGTGTATATGGTGCAGGCATATAACGCTCTACAGTGTAGTTTTTACCTTGTGTATTAAGATACTCGCCCGTAGCACTATCGTATGTGCGTTCACGTACATGTCTTTTGCTTATTAAACTAGAATCAGCTGTTCTATCTCTGTCCATTTCTAAGCCAGTTACATATACAGCCATTCGCGGCGCCGTTGGTATTTTATTTTCAGAATTATCTCTTAGTATATTAGCAACTTGACGAGTTAAATCGCCATACATAACAGGAACTTGTTTTTCATTTCCATGCCCGTCTTGCACTTGGAAATTACTTAACATTCTTATAAGTTGAGTAATATACCTTCTAATTTGTGCATCATAAAAAAATTGCATTATACATCATCCGCTTTAGGTCTAAGTGCTTTACTTAGAGCTTGTCTTTCTGAAACAGTTTCGTCACCAATAACATCAGTATTTGTATTATTAATAAATGTTCCAATTTGTGTTTTTCTATCGTTAGTATTAGTCATTGTCATTCTAACATTGTCTTGCATTTTAATCCATCTAGTGCCATCATATTTAAATAGTCTATTTGGTAAAAAGTCTGTACGTAAAAAATAGTCGCCAGCTTCATTTATTGCTGGGAAACTAGTACCACTACCAAATGCTGCACCGTTAGGTGGTTGACCATCTTCAATTAAGTAACCTGCGTAACCTGTTCTGCCAGGCGCACTAGCACTTGGATCAGCTACAGTATCTACTATTGCTCTTCCTGAGTCATCAGTGTCAAGTGTGTAATAGTGTCCTATGTCGTATCCTGACTTAGGCGCATCTGCTTCAGCTTCTGTAAGCACAGCATCGTTTATAGCTTTTTCATTTTCGTATGTGCTTAGTAAATCTCTTAAGGTGTTGTCACTATACGTAGACCAATTAAAAACGTCTGTAGGTGTGTTACCTTGCGTCTGTGACGTTGCTTCATATAACTTACCTTTATACTTTACAACTTGACCAATTTCGTATGTAGTTCCTATAACATAGTCTCCCATAAAGATATCTTCATCTTCTGGTGTTTCTAATATATCTGCAAATTCTTGACTATCAACAATTTGCTTTAATTTAATTCTATATAAATGCGGATACCAAGTAGGACTAAATCCTTCTGCCGCCCTGTTTACATCTTCTACTACATAGTATCTTTTTAAACTAGTAGCAAAATCGTTTTCTGCATACTCGTCTTTTAAGTGTGGTAGCTCTATAACATCTCCACTCATTATTTTTCTACCAAGTGCTTTAACACTTGTAGTAATGTGTATGGTCATAAACAATGTGTCATTGGTTAAAAACAAACCAAATTGGCTTAGATCAAAATCAATGTCTTGTACATTGTATATGCCTCTAATTGTATAGATGTCTGAATCGTATTTTCTGTCTCTATTTTCTAAAAACAGAATATCTTGAATCTGAGTGTTATCTTTAACAACGTCACCATCGTCAGTACCTACATATTTGTGAATATTCACATCAGTACCGCCAATAGTAAACATTTCATAGATACGGTTATCCATGAATTTGTAATCGTTGCCTCTTTCGGGTTTATATAAACTAAGTCTTGGCATATGTATATTTATCGTAACGATAAATACTATTGGAGAACAAGACATATGACAACAGCTATAACTACACAAAGACAAGAAATTTTCGACTACGTTAACGCATTTTTAGGCGGAGGTATGGTTGATGTTGAACTTGATCCAATACATTACGAATCCGCTTTAACAAAAGCCCTAACAAAGTATAGACAAAGAACAGATCATGCTGTAGAAGAATCGTACTTGTTTTTAACTTTAGTTGAAGATCAAAACGAATACATACTACCAAGTGAAGTTATTGAAGTACGTAAATTGTATAGACGTTCAGTTGGTTCGCGTAGTGGCAATGGTGGCGGTAGTTCAATGTTTGAGCCATTTAACTTAGCATTTACAAATACATACTTACTAAGTGGATCAACACAAATGGGCGGACTTGCTACATATGACATGTTTGCTGGATATCAAGAACTAGTAGGGCGTATGTTTGGTAGCTTTATTGAATTCAAATGGAACTCTCCGACTAAGAAACTTACAATACTACAACGCCCACGTGCTGATGAAGAAGTATTAATTTATGCATATAACTTTAGACCTGATAATCAGTTATTTGAAGATTATCTTGCTAAACAGTGGATTAAAGATTATACACTTGCAGCTTGTAAATATATGCTAGGCGAAGCACGTAGTAAATTTGCAACGGTTGCAGGACCACAAGGCGGCACCAGCTTAAATGGTGATGCACTTAAAGCAGAAGCACAACAAGAAATGGATAAGTTAGAGCAAGACTTATCACTACAAGCAGCTGGCGGTGTCGGCTACGGATTCTTAATAGGCTAAAATACCCCAACGTTAGCGCCAACATCTTAAATCCTTGTAAATACATATGTAACAAGGAGAAGCCGATGTGTTCACCCGAAGTGCGTAAAGAAGCCAATCGAATGAATTGGATGATAAAAGGTCAACTTATTGATCCTATTGAAAGTGACAGCTCAGTCGAACAAATATACAATTCATACTTTAAGAGACTTTGGGGAAATAATGAGAATTATATCCATGAAGTTGGGTTTGAAGAAGCATATCAAAAAACACTTGACAAGTAACAATAATTATTATATACTATATAGATAATATAGGAGTATAAATTTTGTTGCCAAAGTTATTAATTGTCGGGCATGGCCGTCATGGTAAAGACACTGTGTGTGAATTATTAGAATCATATGGGTATACATTCCAATCATCAAGCAAATTTTGTTCAGAACTTTTTATCTTTAATGATCTAAAAGACCAGTACGGTTATGCTGACGAAGAAGAGTGTTATGCAGATAGGCACAATCATCGTACTGAATGGTACAATATGATACATGATTACTGTAGTGACGATTTAGCAAAACTAGGACGTAACTTATTTGCAGAACATGATATCTATTGTGGCTTGCGTAACAAGCGTGAATTCTTTGCAATGCAAAATGAAGAAATATTTGATCATACTATTTGGGTAGATAGAGGCGATCATTTGCCTACTGAAGACCCTAGTTCAATGAGCATTGAACAATGGATGTGTGATTATACTATTGATAATAATGGCGACCTACAACGGCTAAAACGTAATGTTGATATTTTAATCAAAACTATTTTTAAAAATCGGGGACTAGATCTCCCTGCTTCCAGCGGCTACCTTCTTTCTGAAGCGTTCGTTGACAGTTAGCACATATAGTTTTTAAATTAGTCGGTAAACAATTATCTAAGCGTCCGTCTATATGATATACATTAAATTGTTCGTGATGCTTTGATTTAAAACCACACTTCTCGCATTCATTCTTTTTAACATATCCGTACTTTGCCCATCTTGGCCTTCCACGTTCACTGCCTCCATACCTAGCACAACTCTCACACATACTTCTATAATATGCTTTATTGTGTTTATAATAATTTATAGCACACGGCTTTTTACTACAGTTTTTACATAAAGGTCTCATACTATTATTTAGTTGCCCTTTTCGGTCCCTTTTAATAGGGGTTTTCCGCAGGTAATTTTCTATTTTATGCTAAATAATAATAACAACTACTCAACAGGAGAAAAAAAATGGCATTATCATCACCAGGTGTTGAAGTTAAGGTAATTGACGAAAGTTTTTATACCCCAGCTGAACCAGGCACCGTACCAATGATTTTTGTTGCTTCCGCCGAAAACAAAACTAACGGAAGTGGCACAGGGACAGCGGCAGGGACGCTGAAAGCAAACGCAGGTAAACCTTACTTGCTTACATCACAAAGGGAACTAGCTGAAACATTTGGCGACCCAGTATTTTATACAGATTCAAATAACAACCCAGTACACGGCGGAGAGCTAAACGAATACGGTTTACAAGCTGCTTACTCGTTACTAGGTGTTAGCAATAGAGTTTATGTAACTCGCGCAGATATTGACTTAGGTGTATTAACACCAACAGCAGACGAACCAAAAGATGCTCCAGCAGATGGAACTAACTGGTTTGATACTAATGATAGTTCATATGGTATTTTTGAGTGGAACAGCTCACCAAAGAACGTCACTGGTGGACAGTCATTTAGCGTAAGAACTCCAATTGTTATTACAGATACAACAAAATTAGATGGTAACGGCGATCCTAAAGAGTCAGTTGGTAACATAGGTGATTATGCAGTTAAAGCAACAACAGATGTACTAAGAGTATATTACAGAAACTATACAGGTAGTTGGGTAAAAGTTGGTTCGACAGCATGGATTAATTCACATGCAGTTACAGCTGGTACAGTTTCTAATCCTACATTAGGAGCAGCAACAAACTTAACTATTACTGTAGGCTCTGGTTCAGCAATTACAGTAGCAGAGGGTAGTAACTTAGCAGATACAGTTTCAACAGCAAACGCAGATGCAAGTTTCCAATCAGCAGGCATTAGCTTTGCAGTAATTGATGGGAAATTCCATGTATTTAATGATGCATCAGAAGATGAAAGAATTACTATTGCTGACACAGACGGCTTACTTGCTAAATTAGGCTTAACAGCTGGAACTTATGATGCAGCAAAAACACAAATTAGTGCTCATACAAGTGTACCTGAATTTAAGTCAGGCGATACTACTCCACGTCCAACAGGAAGTGTTTGGTTAAAAACTACTGAACCAAATCAAGGTGCTAACTGGAAGTACAAGCGTTACAATAGTAACACAGCATTATTTGACACTGTAACAGCACCAATTTACGGTTCTGCAGCAGCGTCTTTATATTGGTTAGACAGAAGCGGCGGCGGTGTTAACTTACCAGCAGGAACTACTTTTGTAAAATCAAACGCAGAAGATAGTGCGTCAGCTGAAGGTGCATTTACAATCTTTAGTCGTGCTAACACAGGCGCAACTACTATTACTGGTAGTGCTATTACAGGAAGTACATTTAGTGCGCAAGCATATGCATTTAATATTGCAGAAACTGACGCAGGTAAAACAGCGTTACAAAGTTCTGTAACAATTAGCTTTACAGCAACAGGTGCTGTAGGCGATGCAGACTTAATGGCAGGTGCTATTAACAGTTCAGCATTAGAAAATGTTCAAGCTGAAGTATCAGCAGACAACAAATTAGTTGTTAAGCATACACAAGGTGGAGACTTTACTATTGTAGACACAGACGGCGGCTTTGCAGCAGCTGGCTTTGTAGCATTTGTAGTTGGTAATCCAAGTACAACAACTAACTTGTACAGCAGAAATAGTGTACTTACAGCAAGTAACTGGAAGAAAGCAATATTCACAGCAAGTGATGAAGCTCCAGGAGCATTAGCTGCACAAGGCGCACTTTGGTACAACAGTGTTGTAGACGAAGTTGACATGTTAATCCACAATGGTACTACATGGGTAGGCTATCAGAACTTTAGTTCAGACTATGGCGATACTAACCCAACTGGTCCTATGGTTTCAGCAACAGAGCCAACACAGCAAACAGATGCAACAGCATTAGTTGATGGTGACCTTTGGATTAGCACAGCAGATTTAGAAAACTATCCATTAGTTTATAGATACGACGGTGTTAACTTATCATGGGCATTACTAGATACAGCAGACCAAACAACTGAAAATGGTGTACTATTTGCAGACGCACGTTACAACACAGCAGGCGCAAATGGCGACGAAGCTGGTAGTATTGTTGACTTATTAACAAACAACTACTTAGACCCAGATGCTCCAGATCCAGCACTATATCCAAAAGGTATGTTGTTATGGAACTTACGTAGAAGCGGATTTAACGTTAAGCGTTTTGAGCGTAACTATGTAGACATTAACGGCACTAACGGCAGATTCAATAATGACGAATCAATGGCTGGTTACTATCCACACAGATGGGTAACTGAGTCAGGCAACCAAGCTGATGGTTCAGGTAGCTTTGGACGTAAAGCACAGCGTAAAGTTGTAGTACAAGCGTTACAAGCAATGGTTAACAGTAACGATGACATTAGAGATGATGAGTCTAGATTGTTCAACGTTATGGCAACACCAGCGTATCCAGAACTAATTGGCGAAATGGTTAGCTTAAACTACGATCGTGGACTAAGTGCATTTATTGTAGGCGATAGTCCAATGCGTTTAACACCAGATGCAACTTCATTAAATGAATGGGGCACTAACGTTAAACTAGCTGTTGAAGATAACGATGACGGTTTAGTTAGCAGAGACGAGTACATGGGTGTTTACTACCCAAGTGGCTTTACAAGTGATAACGCAGGTAACAACGTAGTTGTTCCAGCTTCACACATGGCACTACGTACTATTGCATTAAGTGATCAAGTTAGCTTTCCATGGTTTGCACCAGCAGGTACAAGACGTGGTGGCGTAACTAACGCAACAGCAGCAGGTTACATTAGTAGCGAAGGCGAATTTGTAAGTGTAGCACTTAACGAAGGTCAACGTGATACACTTTACAGTAATGCTGTTAATCCAATTACATTCTTAAGCGGAAGTGGATTAGTAGTATTTGGACAGAAAACAAGAGCAAGAAATGCAAGTGCATTAGATAGAATTAATGTTGCACGTTTGGTTATCTACTTACGTAGTCAACTAGGCAAACTTGCAAAACCATACTTGTTTGAACCAAACGACAAAATAACAAGAGATGAAATTAAAGGTGCAGCAGAAAGTCTAATGCTAGAATTAGTTGGACAAAGAGCACTTTATGATTTCCTAGTTGTATGTGATGAAAGTAACAACACACCAAGTAGAATAGATCGTAATGAACTATATCTTGATATTGCAATAGAACCAGTTAAGGCTGTGGAATTCATCTTTATTCCATTAAGACTTAAGAACACAGGAGAAATTGCAGGACTTTAATTAAGTGAAAAGGCCCCTGAAATATGGGGCCGACACTTTGATAAATACTAGCAACAGGAGAAATATAAATGGCAATCTCGACATTATCAAAAATTACAGTACCGTTAGCGAGCGACACAAGCGCAAGCAATCAGGGACTTTTGATGCCGAAACTACAATATCGCTTTAGAGTGACATTGGAAAATTTTGGTGTTACAAACGCAACGACAGAACTTACAAAACAAGTTATGGACGTTACAAGACCAAACATAACTTTTGAAGAAATTACACTAGATGTATATAACTCAAGAAGTTACTTAGCTGGTAAGCATACATGGGAACCAATTACATTGAATGTACGTGATGACGTAAGCAACAATGTACAGAAACAGGTAGGCGAACAGTTACAGAAACAATTTGACTTCTTTGAACAGTCAAGTGCAGCTAGTGGAATAGACTACAAATTCTTAACACGTATTGAAGTGTTAGATGGTGGTAACGGAGCAAACGAAGTTGGAGTATTAGAAACTTTTGAACTTTACGGTTGTTTCCTAACTAACGCTAACTACAACACATTGAACTATGCAACAAGTGATGCAGCTACTATTGCACTATCAATTAGATATGATAACGCAATCCAAACTCCAGTAGGACAAGGTATTGGCACATCAATTGGCAGAACAGTTAACTCACTCGTAACAGGTGGCGGCGTATAATATACGTTAACTAGATTGCCCTTAGAGTCGGAAAAAAGGAAGTCATTAGGCTTCCTTTTTTTTTATGTACGTACTTAATCTTTTCGGATAAATATTAGTATGGCAAATAAGTTAAACGGATTCTTAGACAACTTCTTAAGTGGAGTATTAAACCCAAAAGGTAGTATGGGTGATTTTCAACATGCTTCTAGATTGTATGTTGACAACGCATTTAGGCTTGCACCTAAATCAAAATTTCTTTATTTTGTAAACTTTAATTTTTACAAAGATGACAAACACGATGTATTAGCAGGATTTCCTACTTTACAAAATAGACACAGAGCTGAGCTTAACATGCTTGTTAAGAATGTAGATTTACCTCAGTATAGATCTTCAGTTGAAACTAAAAATGCATACAATCGTAAAAAGAATGTTCAAACACGTATAGATTATACACCAGTTTCTCTTACTATGCATGATGATAATCAAGGGCTAACAACAGCATTAATGGAAGCCTACTATAAGTATTATTATAGAGATTCAAACATATCTGACATAACAGCAAGTTTCGATCCTCGCTCAAATTATAAAGAAGCAAATGGTAGAACATATCGATTTGGTTTAGACAACGATAAACTAGTTCCATTTTTTAAGAATATAAAATTATATCAATTTGCTAGACACGAGTACACTGAGTATACTCTTGTTAACCCTATTATAGAATCTTGGGGCCATGACACAATGGATCAATCAGATGGCTCAGGCATAGCAGAAAATAAAATGACAATTAACTACGAATCTGTACTATATAGTAGAGGTGCTGTAGGAGAAGATAGTCCTGCAACATTTGCAACAGATCACTATGATGTTACACCAAGTCCATTAGGTGTAGGCGGTGGCGGAATAAGTAGTCTATTTGGAGGCGGTGGAGTATTGGACGGTGCATCAAGTGTACTTGGCGATATTACTAGCGGTAACTTTGGATTAGGCACAATCATTAAAGGTGTTAATACTGTTAAAAATGCAAAGAATTTAAGTAAAGATAGTCTTAAAGCAGAAGGACTTAGTATTTTAACAGGTGCTATTGTAAATGCAGGTAAAAAAGGACCTGGCGGATTACCAGGCATACTAGTACCTAAAACAAACGGTACCGGCGGAAGCGATACAAACACAACAGCAACAACAGATAGTAGTACTAATAATTCATCAGCATCAGCAGCTAAAGTAGCATCAGCACAAGCAGCAAATAATTTACCAGTAACAGTAGGAGACGGCGGATAATGTCACAAGGAAACTTACCACAACGAGGTTATAATTCAAGCGATGAACCAGTAAGAGAATTGTTTGATGCTTATTATCAACAAAAATTAGAATTTCCAAGTAATGACGTAGATGCTGTATTAGCATACTTTGATAAAAGAGGATTCGAAGATAGAGCTAGTGCTAGTATTGCGAGTACATTGTTACAACAAGCAAAGATAGACGGAGTACCTGTTTTTAAATTACTTGATACACTAAAAGGCCTAAACGAGTCACAACTTAGTGCATTAGTTGCAGAAATTTTAAACTATACTAGAGGCAAAACTAGTAGCTTAGGTTTTCAAGTACCATCAGAAACTAATATTGTAGAGTCTAGAAATATAGAAGTCTTTGAGGACTAAACATGCCTAAGTTCGCACAGGGCAAATTCAATGTAAAAAATCCTGACAAATATGTTGGAAACAAAATGCCAACATACAGATCAAGTTGGGAATTTGCTTTTATGAGATTTTGTGACGAACATACAAGTGTTGCACAGTGGGCAAGTGAAGCAATTAAAATTCCATACAGACATCCTTTTACAGGAAAGCATACAGTGTATGTACCAGACTTTTTTATAGTGTATGTTGATAAAAAAGGCAAACAAAAAGTTGAATTAATAGAAGTAAAGCCTGCTAGTCAATCCTTCCATGAAAGAGTAGGTAAATCAAAACAAAATCAATCAGCTTGGGTAGTTAATCAAGCTAAATGGTCAGCAGCTAGTGCATGGTGTAAACAAAAAGGAATCTTTTTTAGGATTGTAACCGAAGATGATATTTTCCACCAAGGCAAAAGAAGATAAATAATACTAGTAGTTAATAGGGAATACTATGACTAAGAAATTAGAAGAAATGCTAGATTTACCAGAATCTAAAGAAATTATAAAAGAGGCAAAAGCTAAGCCAGAGCCTATAGTGCAACATAAAGAATCGTTGCGAGATATTGCAGAGTTTGACAAAATAAGTTCTGCATTACCAGCCGTTAAAGGCTTAGGCCAAATGGCAGATACTGAGCTTAATGATATTGCTGATCGTGCATTAACAGCATACGAAGATCTAATGGATCTAGGAATGAATGTCGAAGCAAGATATTCAGGTCGTGTATTTGAAGTTGCAGGCGGTATGTTAAAAACAGGCCTAGATGCTAAAGTTGCTAAGTTAGATAAAAAACTAAAAATGATTGACTTACAACTTAAAAAAGAGAAAATGGACAAGGATGGAGGCATCGGAGACGGCGATATGGTCAACGGTGAAGGCTATGTTGTAACAGATCGTAACAGTCTTTTAGAGAAGTTAAAAAACGTCCAATCAGATAAATAATATATATAGGAATTAATACAATGACGTTTGAAAAATTTTTAACAGAAGCAAAGAAGGTATATCCTTTTAAAATTGGTATAGCAGGTGTGCTTCCAGAAAAATGTGAAGACATGTTAAAAACATGTTTAGAAAAGTATGGAGTTAATAATATAACTTCAGGCAAGAAAACACCAATTCAAGAACGTCCATTAGATTTTCCACAATTACAAAATATGGAAGTAACATATTTTGAAACAGAACTTAATTATCCTACAACATCACAAGTACTACAAGAGTACTTAGGTCAGTGTTGCGGTATTGATCAATCTTACATTGTTGTTAGAAACCCAATGGAGCCACAAGAGCAATACCAAGAAGAAACACAAGACGGTGAATATGTTGCAAAACTAACTACACCAGAACTAGAAAGTATTGACGGTCAAGGCGAAGTTGCAGGCAACAGAGTAATGGATTTATTAAAAGAATTAGAAACAGCTCGTAAAGAGCGTGGGTTCGACACTGTCGACGGACCAGTTGGTGAATCAAGTGATATCGACGATAGTGAAAACACAAAAAGCGCAATAGGGAGCTAAATTATGAATATGAAAGATATGATTCAGCGTATGACTGATATCGAAGCGAACAAACAACAATTAAACGAAGCTGAGATGCCACCAATGGGTGCAGCACCAGCTATGGATCAAGGCAATCCAGTAACAGTAAGTGTGTCAATGAATGCAAGTGGTAAAGAGCATGTAGCAGATTTACTAGACATGATGAAGAACGCAGGATTAGGCGGAGCAGAACCAGTAACAGCTAAAACACTTTCGCCACGTTTAGATATGGAACGTTTAGCAGGTATTGTAGATGATCCAGAGATTCCAGGTAAAGACGAAGTACCAGGTGACGAAGATACAACAGATAGTAGTTGTAATGATGACATTGATACAGATGTTGAAGATGTAGATATGGACGAATGGGCAAACTCACCAGAAGGTTCAGAAGGCGATCCAGAACATAGAGATCACCACTATATGACTAAAGATTTAAGTGGCGGAATTAATCGTAAAAAGAAACAATTCAAAGCTGCACAGCCAGGCGATAATGCAATGGCAATGGAAGGTATTAAAGAGCATCTTTATAACTTACTAGCTGAAAAGAAAGGCAAGCCAGACTTTTTAGATCTAGATAAAGACGGCGACAAGAAAGAGCCAATGAAAAAAGCTGCTAAAGACGCAGGCAAAGGCAAAGGTAGCAAACCTAAAAAAGGTCAAGTACCTCCACAGTTCCAAAAAGAAGCAATGGAAGAGAAAAAAGAGAAGTGTCCAGAATGCGGCAAAAAAGGTAAAGTTAAATTGATGGCTTGTGCCAGCTGCGGCTGTAAATAAGTAATAAAAAGACTACTAGCTCTCACAACTCAAATAGCACCTCCGGGTGCTATTTTTTTCACTAAATATTAATATGGCACAATCACTCGATGGCGTCTTAATCAAAAAGGCGAATAGACAAGAAAAATTTACAGAAGCGCAAATGGAGGATTTGCTAAAATGTATGGATCCTGATGAAGGGTACTTGCACTTTGCAAAACACTTTGCTTTTATACAACATCCTGTAAGGGGTAAGTTGTTGTTTGATCCTTACGAGTATCAGTTAAGACTGATGCACAGTTATCATAACTATCGTTTTAATATTAATATGATGCCAAGACAAACAGGTAAAACTACATGTGCTAGTATATACCTAGCATGGTATGCAATGTTTAAACCGGATCAAACTATTCTTGTTGCAGCACACAAGTACACAGGCGCCCAAGAGATTATGTCACGTATAAGATTTGTTTACGAAACTTGTCCTGATCATATTAGAGCAGGAGTTGTAAGTTATAATAAACAATCGATTGAGTTTGAAAACGGTTCTCGTATTGTAGCACAAACTACAACAGGCAATACAGGACGTGGTATGTCCATATCATTACTATACTGTGACGAGTTTGCATTTGTGCAACCTAACATCGCAGAAGAGTTTTGGACATCAATATCTCCTACACTAGCAACAGGTGGTCGTGCTATTATTACTAGTACGCCTAATAGTGATGAAGATACATTTGCTACTATTTGGAAACAAGCAGAAGAGAAGTTTGACGCACACGGCAATGAAACAAAACTAGGGTCAAATGGCTTTCATAGTTTTGTTGCACAATGGGAAGAACATCCTGATCGTGATGATGAATGGAAGGTAGCAGAAATAGGTCGCATTGGAGAAGAGAAATTTAGGCGTGAATACGGCTGTGAATTCTTAGTATTTGATGAAACACTTATTAACTCAATTAAACTTGCGGCCATGGAAGGCAAAGCGCCTACACTTAACATGGGGCAAACTAGGTGGTATAAGAAACCATCAAGTCAGTACACTTATGCTGTAGCATTAGATCCATCAATGGGTACTGGCGGAGATCATGCCGCTATACAAGTATTTGAATTACCTAGTTATGAACAAGTAGCTGAATGGCAACATAACCAAACAGCAATACCTGGACAAATACGTGTGTTAGCAGATATTTGTAGATACTTAGAACAAGAAACTAAGAATTCAAACGGCATATACTGGAGTGTAGAAAATAATGGCATCGGCGAAGCAGCACTAATCGTTATAAACGATTTCGGGGAAGAGAATATACCAGGCCTATTTGTGTCTGAACCAATTCGAAAAGGACATGTGCGAAAGTTCCGTAAAGGCTTTAATACTACACACGGTACAAAGATTACAGCCTGTAGTCGACTAAAGACTATGATTGAAAACGATAAAATGATTGTACGTAGCAAACCCTTATTATCAGAACTAAAGGGGTTTGTTGCTACAGGCTCTAGTTATCAAGCAAAGTCAGGAATGACAGATGACTTAGTAAGTGCAACACTACTTGCTATTAGAATGATGACAGTACTCAAAGATTGGGATCCTAGGATCTACAATTCCTTTAACCAAGCAGAAGATGATGGCGATTATGAACCACCAATGCCAATCTTCGTTAGTAGCAACTATTGATAAATACATTATGCAGAATATAGAAATTATAGCAGACGAATTGTTTTCAAAAATCAGAGGTAGATTCCCTGGTGTTACAATTGGCGACCAAGAAGGCAATGTAACAAGTGAGCCTAAACAAGCAAGGTTCTTTGAATTTCCTTTTAGGGAAGCAGAAGCAGACGTTGGCAAAGTTAGTATATCATTATCGGATGAAGATGGTGTAGTAGTAATGCACAATAAAGACGTTGCAGAAAATAACGTTAGTAAAAGTACATGGTACGATTTCTTAAAAGAATTAAGGCAGTTTAGTAAAAAACGTTTATTAAACTTTACAACTAGAGACATAACAAAGTCTAACTTAGAAAAAAGAGACTATAAATATCTTGCACAGCGATCCGGAGATAGCAACATGACAGAATCAAAATTATATGGCACATCTAAAATAAGTTACCAAGATGTTGGAGAAGCCAGACTAATTATCAAGCACAATGAAAGCATTGATCAAACTTCACCTACAGGGCGTAATAGAAGTATTGGTAAAATATATATAGAATCAGCACAAGGTGAACGTTTTATGTATCCGTTCAAACACCTAGGCGGTGCAAGAGCAATGGCAAGACACGTTGCTGAAGGCGGCAATGCATATGATGAATTTGGTAAACATATTACAAGTTTAAGTGAAGAATTAGCAAAACTTAGAAAGTTCAAAAATTACATGGGTCGCTCTAGTGTAATGGCAGAAAGTCTAAGTGAGTATATGGACGTTGTTAAAGACCGTGTTGCGTCAGTTAAGAAAACAATTGAATCATTGCAAAAGCCAAAGTTTTATGCAGAAGCATTTGAAGCATTTGCTCCGGTTGTAATGGAAGATGTACCAGCAGACGTTGCTGAAAATTGGATTGACCAATTAACTATTAGACAGTTTAATGAAGAACTGTCAGATGTATTTCCATACATTTACAAACTAGTAAGTGAAGCAAGTAAAGCAGAGGATATTAATCCAGACGATTTAAACGAATTCCTTCCAGCTGTTGCTGGAATAGCAGGTAGAGCTGTTGCTGGCGCTGCTGTTGATAAACTTACCGCAAATAAAAAGAATAAAAAAAGTAAAATTAAAGACAAACATTTAAGCAAAGAAGAAATGGAAATTGAATCAGCGTTTGAAGAAATGATGGGCCAGTTTGCTGAAGGTGAAATGAAGTGGAAGCAAACTAGTATGTCACCAGAAGAAGCTGTAGCAAAGTACGGCAAAGAACACGTAAAAGTTAAAAAAGGCGGACTACGCAACGGTGACGATATGGTATCAGTACATGTTGCAGATGAAAGTTTTGACCCGCAGTCAGAGCCAAGTGACCGAGATTTAGCTGTAGAAGAAATGATGGATGCATACGAAAAAGGTGGCGAAAAAGCTCTAGCAGCTTATATGCATATTAGCGAAGAAGAACTTGATCAAGATATTAACGAATGGTGTGCAGAACACGGCAAGCATCCAGACGATGATAGAGATGAAGCAATTGAAGGTGTTGTTGAAGAGTTAGCTGATATGACAGAGTTTGACTCTCCTGCTGATTTTGCAGCTGATGTTGCAGCTGATAACGCAGCAGAAGGCAATGCATACGCACACGCTGTAAAGAAAGCCAAAATGAATGGCAAGAAAAAAGGCGACAAAGTAGACGGTCCAGACGGTGATGAGATTACACTTGAAAAGGACGAAAAGACCCCATTAGGCGAGTTCATACTAAGTTACTTTGATAGAGAAAACGGATCATTTCCAAAGGGCGAAACAGCCGTACTAACTATGATCGAAAAAGACTACGGTGAAGAGTATATTACTCCAGCTAAACAGTTTATTGAAAGAATTAACCAAACATTTGAAGAGTACCAAATGCGTGAGCAACCACAGCAAATGGAAAATCCAGAGTTTGAAAGAATACGTGAGTTAGCTGGTTTAAGATAATTAGCTAACCGCTTATAAGTTTTTATGTATTTTCTTTAAAAAAACACTTGACTTTGTTTGTAAAACAGTATATAATAAAGACTGTGCTACAAACTAATAGGCACAAAACGTAGCAATGTAGCTACAACGCAAAACATAGGCACTTATAGGAGGCATTAACTATGGCATCATTAGCAGAAATCCGAGCAAAGCTCAAAGAACAAGAAACCCGCTCATCGGGCGGTGGACAAAACCAAGGTCCAAACCCAATTTACCCATTTTGGAATATGAAAGAAGGCGAGAGTTCAACTCTACGTTTCCTTCCAGACGGTAACGCAGATAACACTTTTTTCTGGGCAGAACGTTTGATGATCAAACTTCCGTTCGCAGGTGTTAAAGGCGAAACTGATAGTCGTCCAGTACAAGTACAAATTCCTTGTATGGAAATGTATGGCGAAACATGTAACATCTTAAATGAAGTACGTGGTTGGTTTAAAGATTCAAGTCTAGAAGACATGGGTCGTAAGTATTGGAAAAAGCGTTCATACGTATTCCAAGGCTTTGTAACTGATAATCCAATTGCAGACGATCAGTCACCTGAGAACCCAATACGTAGGTTCATTATTGGTCCACAAATTTTCCAGATTATTAAGCAGGCGCTTATGGATCCAGATATGGAAGAATTGCCGACTGATTACACAGCAGGTGTAGACTTCCGTCTTAACAAAACATCTAAAGGTGGGTATGCAGACTACTCAACATCATCCTGGGCACGTAGAGAGCGTCCATTAGATGATAGCGAAATGAATGCTGTTAATACGCACAGTTTGTTTAACTTATCAGACTTCTTACCCAAGAAGCCAGATGAAACGGCTGTAAAAGTGATGCAAGAAATGTTTGAAGCATCAGTAGATGGTGAAGCATATGACGCAGAACGTTGGAGTAATTACTTCCGTCCTGCAGGTATGCAAGCACGTACAGGTGATCCACAAGTAGCTGCAAGTGCAAACGCAACAGCAACTTCACGTTCATCAGCACCTGCAACACCTGCTCCTGTAGCAGAAGCAGCGCCAGCACCAGTGGCTGAACCAGTAGCTCCAGCAGCTGAAGCGGCTCCTGCACCCGAAGGTAATGCAAGTGACATTCTAGCAATGATTAGAAGTCGTCAACAGTAATAATAACATTATAGCTTCTACTAACTAACCCGGTAACAGAGATTCAAGGTTTACCTGTCAACGTTCCAAACGTTAGTAGAAGCAACTTTTTATACAGGAGAAGAAATGGCTAAATCATTCGATGTAAGTAAATTTAGGAAAGACTTAACAAAGTCAATCCAAGGTATGAGCTCAGGTTTTAATGATCCTACAGATTGGATTAGTACTGGTTCGTACGCACTAAACTATCTTATTAGTGGAGACTTTGACAAAGGTGTACCACTAGGAAAGGTAACAGTGTTTGCAGGAGAGTCTGGCGCAGGCAAAAGTTATTTTGCGGCAGGTAATATTGTAAGACACGCACAAGAACAAGGCATTTATGTAGTCTTAATTGATACAGAAAATGCACTTGATCAAGCATGGCTAGAAGCACTAGGAGTCGACTGTGACGAATCGAAGCTTCTAAAATTAAGTATGAGTATGATCGATGACGTTGCTAAAACTATTAGTACGTTTATGATTGATTACAAAGCAATGGATGAGGAAGATCGTCCTAAAGTATTATTTGTAATTGACTCACTTGGCATGCTATTAACACCAACTGATGTTGATCAGTTTAACAAGGGTGACATGAAAGGTGATATGGGTCGTAAGCCTAAAGCACTAACTTCATTAGTCCGTAATACTGTTAACATGATTGGTGCCCACAACGTAGGCTTAGTTTGTACTAATCACACTTATGCGTCACAGGATATGTTTGATCCAGACGATAAAATAAGTGGTGGACAGGGCTTTATATACGCTTCTAGTATTGTTGTAGCAATGAAGAAGATGAAGCTCAAAGAAGATGCAGACGGTAATAAGATCAGTCAAGTCATGGGTATCCGTGCTGGCTGTAAGGTAATGAAAACACGTTACGCAAAACCGTTTGAAGGTGTACAGGTTAAGATTCCATACGAAACTGGCATGAACCCATACAGTGGTATTGTTGAACTTTTCGAAGCAAAAGGTATTATTGAAAAGCAAGGCAATAGATTGAAATATATCACTTCTGATGGCACTGAAATGTTAGAGTACCGTAAGGCTTGGACAGGTGAGAAGCTAGACATTGTCATGGCTGATTATGTGATAAAAGAGCAATCCGTGGTAAATACCTCTGAAGCAGAACTAGAAGAAACACTAGAAGAAACTGTTACAGAGGAGTAATTATGGAATTGGATCAGGCGGTAGACGTTTGGAATTTGTTCAAAGAGTATGTGGACAAGAAACAAGTTGAATTAGTTGCTGAGAAGTTTGTTGATTTATTAGCTGATCACGGAGTCGATGATCAGCAAATGAAAGAACTTCTGGGCAATGATAATCACCTAGATGAAGCAATATCTTATTATCTAGATGAAGACAACGAAGAAACATACGATGACGAAGACAACGAGTGGAGTGAGTAATGGGTTGGTATAGTGAAGTAAGTCGTGACGTAGGTAAAATACCTGCTGCTGTTGCGTTTTTTGAAAACGAACTTCTTGATGCAAAGAAAGAAGTTAAGTTGGTAGGTAACGTAGAACGGGCTGCTGCATCTATGCCAGGCATTGTAGAGCATCGCTTTAATCAACTACAAGAGATTGAAGCGGTGCTACACTACTTAAATATTGAGTTACGCAGGTTGCGTAGCTCATACTTTAAGAAATATTTAGAAAATTATCAACGAGCTTTGTCAAGCCGTGACGTTGAAAAATACGTAGACGGTGAGGCAGACGTTGTTGACTACGAAAAGATTATTAATGAATTTGCATTGTTACGTAATAAATGGTTAGGTGTACTTAAAGCACTTGATCAAAAGCAATGGCAAATTACAAACGTTGTTAAACTTAGAGTTGCTGGGATGGAAGATGCCTGCCTTTAAAAAAGATGATGACAAATTAATTTACGAATTTATTAAAGACACAGCACCTAAAGACATGTTTATGTTAGACGTAGGTGCAAGAACAGGCAAATGGTGTAAGACGTTTGTTACTGAATTTCCGGAAGCAACATTTCATTGTTTTGAGGCTTTACCAGAACAATACGAAAAATGCAAAAATAGATTTAGAAAAAACAATAATGTTACAATACATAATTTTGTTATCAGCAATAACTGTAATGAAACAACTTTCTATAAAGACAAGGACAGACTAGGCTGGAGTGGGCTACAAAAACACTCCTATATGGAGAACTTTGAAGAGTTAACATTACCTAGTAAAACATTAGATAGTTTCCAATTAACACCTTACTTTGTTAAATTAGATGTAGAAGGCGCAGAGCTACTAGCACTACAAGGCGCATCATTTACATTAAAAACAGCAAAAGTAATTTACTTTGAATGCAACGAAATACATACAAAAGAGTATAACTATACTAATGATCAACTGTATAATCAATTACGTAACTACGGTTTTACAGTACATGACAAACATCTAAATGAACTAACATTAGATGAATTTGTGTATCGTACAGCTGATGCTAGGCGTTACGAAAACCCAAAGGGGTATGAATCTAATTTTGTAGCAGTTAAGAATGTATGATCTTAAACATAGATGGAATCTGAGAACAAAACAAGTTGCAGATTTAATCTTGCCCAACAGCACAATATTAGACATAGGATGTGCTGACAAAGATTTTTTAAATTTTTACAAAGCTAAAGATTATCTAGGTATAGATAAAACTGACAAAGCTGATATACAATTAGATCTTGATCAAGACATTTATGTACCTTACAAAAACTATGATTATTGTTTGATACTGGGAGTTTTAGAGTACTTAGATTATCCTGATAAAATTGTTAATTTTTACAAAAAGTATGCAGACACTACAATAATTTTATTCTCAAATAAGAAGTCAAAAAAATCTCTCTGGAAAAACTTTTTTTCAAAAGAACAAAAAATAGAATTAATAAAAACTCATTTTACTGAATATGAAGTAATAGAAAGTCCTGGATTCGTAATCTTTAAATGCAATAAACTACGTACATAAATATCTATATGGAACGTATTGTATTAGTCACAGGTGGATTTGACCCACTACACTCGGGGCACATAGCCTACTTTAAAGCAGCAAAAAAACTCGGTACTAAACTAATTGTTGGTATTAATTCAGACGAATGGCTTGCTAGAAAAAAGGGTAAACACTTTATGCCCTTCCATGAAAGATGTTCTATTGTAGAAGAACTATCTGTTGTTGATCAAGTTATAGGATTCAACGATGACGATGATAGTGCATGTAATGCAATTTTTCAAGCACTTAGTACACATGGAAATATCAAATTAATCTTTGCTAACGGCGGAGATAGAACCAACACAACAACACCCGAATATGCTACATATGGTGATATGCCTAATGTAGAATTTGTATTTGGCGTTGGTGGAGAAGATAAAAAGAACAGTTCATCTTGGATACTAGAAGAATGGAAGGCTCCTAAGACTGTAAGAGAATGGGGCTGGTATAGAGTACTTGATGATCAACCTGAACAAGGATACAAAGTAAAAGAACTTGTAATACTACCAGGCAAGCGTCTAAGCGATCAAAGACACAAGTACAGATCAGAGATGTGGTATGTAACACAAGGTCAAGTAAGCATGGCTATTCAAATAGAAGAGAGTGGCGAACCGCAACAAGGATTTGAATTACCTGCACTAACTAATGGTTATAATATTGGATCAAATATATGGCACAAAGCCATGAATAATCAAGATGTTCCTGCACACGTAATAGAAGTACAATATGGCGAAAAGTGTATTGAAGAAGATATAGAAAGAAGAGATTAATGAAAGTATTCATAGGCTACGACCCAAGAGAAGATATGGCTTACCAAGTGTGTAAGCATAGCATATTGAAGCATCAACCTAACGCAGATGTACGTCCACTAGTACAAAAAGAATTAAGACAAGCAGGATGGTACAAGCGTCCTGAAGATAAACTTGCATCAACAGAATTTACATTTACACGTTTCTTAGTACCAGAGCTTGCTAACTATAAAGGCTGGGCTTTG